>Ga0180432_10000011_pt1 | contig 266408 bp, 4 predicted proteins | sample SS_ome_10_FD_132414 | JGI IMG/M metagenome (GOLD analysis project Ga0180432, IMG submission 132414) | Hypersaline lake sediment archaeal communities from the Salton Sea, California, USA - SS_1_MS_2 metaG | ecosystem: Environmental > Aquatic > Non-marine Saline and Alkaline > Hypersaline >... | reverse complement strand
TAGGCATAGAAAGGGCCCGTTTCCAAGTCCCTTTCTGGCTTTTTCTTATACTTACAAACATATCTAAGTATATCGCACTTTTCATAGCTTGTCAATATGCACATAACCAACTATTTTATATCTTAATTTTAGGTTATTTTCCTGCCCAAAACGCGTCTAAAACCCTTTCAAAATACCCCTAAAAAGCCGCGTAAATGCCCCAAAATAGGGCTTTTTCGCGTATTATGCCCTTGTGCCTACTTCACGTATATAGCGGGCGTAATAGGCCCTGATCTCATGTTCAAGGTCAAGGGCTTCCATCTTAGGCAGATATATGTACCTGCGCCCGCCCTCGTGCCTGTCAAAGTACCTGGCCGCGATATCTCCCTCGTTCTCGCTACCGAGCGAGACAAGGAGATTCACAAACGCTTCGTACTGACCTATGTTGCACCGGGCCTTCCGGTCAAGCTCGACCTGGAGTATCTTCAGATTGTCATATTCCAGCGCACCGTTCAGACACCTGATACCCATGTTCAGACCGCGTTCATCGTCAATATCACTGTACTCGGCCTTCATCTTCTTCAAGAGTTCATTCGTGGTATACTTTTCACCGTTCTTCTTCCTGTCAAGAACCACGATATCACCCGTATCTATAACCCCTTCCAGCATCCAGAGATCCATCACCTCAGCCTTGAATTCAGCCTTTTCCTCTTCGGTCATGCCTTCTTCCGGGGCCACGACGAAGAACCTGTCATGGAAAGTGTCATTTTTCCTGTTATCGACATTCTGGACACTCCGCCTCTTCTGTATCTCGAGTCCGGGCGGGACCATTCCATGAACACCGTCGGCAAAATGGGCGATATACTTGCCTTTTGAATTCCTAACATTTTCTATATATTCCACCCTTCCGGTCTTCGCGACGGGCGCCTCATTGAATACATCATAAGTCTTTCTCACCCTTCTCCTGGAGAGTTCATATAAGCTCAAAGCCGCCAGATCAAGCGACCCTAAAGCCCCCCAACTTTCCACTTTATCCGCAAGAAAAGCTTTCAAATCCGCGGGTAATTTTTCTATTTCCTTATCCGTCCCCGGGGCGGTCTTTTCCCGTGCCGGATCCGTAAAAGCGGTCACTCTATGCTCTATCTCTGCGACAACTTCACTTATCAGCCTTGCCAGGCCATCCGCACCGGCATCTTCATCCGCGAGCACGGCCGCGACGCAGGATTCTCTCTTCCGGGCATCTTCCAGCTCCTCCATCATGGCTTTTTCACCGGTACTCCGCAGTTCCTCGACATGAACACCGGATATCCCTTTTATATCGTTCATTTCCCCGCGATCTTCCAGCTCAGCGTAAAGTTTCGCGGGGATACCGACAATAACGGTATTTTCTTCCGGTATTGCTCTTCCCGACGGCAGGATCTTCCGCTTTAACATATCCAGGACCTTCTCTTCCGTTATTTCCTCTTCGTCCACGATACTGCCATAGGAACAAACGATATCCCGCAAGTTGCTTTTCTCCCACCCGAAAACTTCTTCGCCTTCCGGTCCCGAAAAATAATCCGAAAGAAGGACATATACCTCGTTCAGCAGGTGCTCGGGAACCTTTTTCCTGATCTCCTCGCTGGAAAGAAATTCCTCGAACGCGCTGACGTTCCGGATGACAGGATATATCTTCCTCATGGTGGGATCGATCTCGGACATTTCCTCTGTCACGAGCTTCCTGCCGAACATGGAAATGATATGCTCTTCCGGGACGCCGGTATACATATCTTCCGTCCGCAGGCTCTTCAGGAGCTTCCATTTCCTTATCTCGGAAGGCGCCCATACTCCGGCAATGGCATCGAAAACCTCCTCCCGTTCTTCCTGAAGAAGGACCTCGTCGCTTCCCGCGAGACGGCTGGCCACAATGAAAACATCTTTCCCGGACGGGACTATTCTTTGCACGATATCTCCCGTGACAAAAGCGCCTTCCCTGCGCTCGGTAACATCGACGAACAGGTCCGCCCGGTCAATGCCATACCCCCACTTTCCGTCACGCTCCTCTACGGCCCTCACCTGTTTCTCTACCTCTTCCCGCAACTTGCCGTCCTTTACCAGGCATTCCCCGTTGTCATCAAAAAGCCTGAGGAGCGTGACCTCTTTATCCCTTACCTCCTGAGCGCCGGTCCCTCTGAGATCCCGGGCCAGCCGTTTTATCTCCCTTGTCATCCTTTCTTCATCGACAGCGTTCTCGTCATCGCAGAAAGGCTCCGGGTCCAAAGCACGGAACCTCCGGCGTTTTCCCGAGTCGAAAAACGGCACATATGCCGTGCGCATCCTCTTCATGCTCTGGAGAAAACTCCTGAACCCGAGAGTGCCTTTAAGACCGAACCTGTCCACAACACCGGGGCCTTCTCTTCGCGAGTATCCCAGCGCCCATCGATCCTCCATTGAAATAACATGGGGGGAATATTCCTTTCCCGTAGCCTGCGAATGGGCCGTGATCCCGTTTTTGACCTCATCCGAGATGAACTTTTTCCCGCATGCCTGGGCCCCTATGACACCGACCAGTGTCGGTCTTTGCTTGATCTTGTTCGTGTCGCAGGAAACTATGGCCTCGCTCGTAATGGCCCTTATCCCCTTTTCAATATCCACAAACCCTGTTCCGGAAAAGATCTCTCTCGAAAGGCGGGCCATCTGGTCCCTTAAAAGTCCGAACCGGCCTTTCCGGTCCTTGACCATTCTTTGGGCGGAATTCTCGCAATTCAGCCTCTGGAGCGTCCCGTAGGCCCTGAGATACGTCAACCTGTGGATCATCTCAACAGCCGTAAGGCCTTCCGGCTTCCTACGGAACTGCAAATCATCGACAATGTACTTCGTGTTCATATCCGCGAAAACAGGTCCAACCATATCGGCGCGGATATCACTGTTCCGCAGGGCGTCTTCGACCTTGTTGACAAGATCATAATCCCCTTTTCTGCCCGCCCTGCTTAAAACAAGACCGGCATAACCGAGCATGACCCGGTCCTTGGCTTTGATAAAATCGTCATCGGCGTTTTCCGTCAGAAAATCGGATCCCTCGGCTGAATCCAACGCTATTTTTCTCGCTTCATCAAAAACCTCGCGATACACATCAGGACAGTAAAACTCAAGCACGCACCATATAATGGCCTCTTCGTCGGTATCGTTACCGGCGGCCTTCGTCCTCTTCAAGGACACATCCTTGTCTTCTCTTACCCCGGAACGCCGGGCCGTCCTGGTAATTATTTCTTTCAGGCCTTTTTCATTACTTGCCATGGCGGATCTACCCATGGGAGAGGAATAATCCGTAGTGAACAGGGTAAATCTATCTTCGACCGCGCGCGTTATATGCCTCTGCAGCTGTTGTAACCGGGGCCCGCCCTGAGGCATCGTTCCCAGGCCGCAAAGATGCAGGAAATACGCCGCTTTGTGCCCGACGAAAACCCTCTCCGCTATTCCGGTGATCCACTCTCCCGGCGACAGTTCTTTTTCCATATCAAAAACCGCGAACCCGTCGGCGGATATCTTCAGACCTACGGCGGCATTCAAGTCCCTCGCCGCTTCCATTACGGCTTCGGCCTGTAACGATAAAGAGAGCTTTCCAAGGTCCATCCTGAATTCGGGAACGTCAAACCCGTGCTTTGCGGCTGTCTTTACGATCTCCGCCCGGGTGGACGGTAACGCGTTAAGCTTACGCGCCACGGCTCGCTCGTCCATTTCGGCAAGTATCCCCACGGCGAACATCCTCACCTCAGGGTAAGGGCTCCCGACAGCTGTTTCGATAAGATCTATTTTCCCGAGCAGCCGCTTGATATCCCTGAGACGCGCTTTCCCTTTTTCATCCACACTTATCCCGTCGCCAAGCTGCCGGGCGAGGATCTTCGCAACAGATCTTCCGGCCGCCTTGCGGACCGATCCGTTATCTTCCGTTCCCGAAATACCGGTAAGGATCTCTTTAGCCTCTTCCTCTAATTCGGGGATATCGAATTCCGCCAGCGCCAGGGCGGCCTCCCTGCGGACACCGGGCGAACTGCTATGCGTCAGGATCTCGGCTACCGGGGTAAAGGCCTTGGTGTCATGATGCCCGGCAATACCATTGACCGTAAGCAACGCTTTAAGATAACTGTTGACCAGGACATCGTTCTCTTCAAATTTAATGGGCAGGTCCGGCTGCAAAACGGGCAGTTTTACATCTTCGTCTATTTTTACGGGGTGAGGCACATAATCGGCTATTTCAGACACTGAAGCGACTATCCTTTCCGCGCGCTCCCGGCTGATACCGAAATCCCCGACCAGCCTGTCAACGTAGAGTTGCGGATATCCCGGTATATCATTGCCCGCGTATACGAAACGCTGGCCGATGAAGATGTCCACGTTCACCCTGTTCGCCTCCGGATCGATCCCGTGTTTCTTCAAAACGACCTTTTCGGCTCTTTCGCTGTTAATAAAATCCAATAAATTATAGGCGCCCGCACTTTTTTTCAGCAGGCCCACGTAATACTCGGATATCCCCAGATCGAGAAGCTTCTGCGCCGAAGCTTTCCTTTCCTCCTCCGAAACCCCGTCTCCGTTTAACGCGAATACCGCTTTCCTGCACTCATCCATTACAGCATCGACTTCGCTCCTGAGATCGATGCCCTTCCCTAACAAGGTCTTCTCAAGTGTATACTGCTCCACTATATACTTGAAAAGGAAATCATAGCTGCCGATACCGGTCTCGTCCACGACCATAATACGGTCCCCGGGATCGACGCCGTCAAGGATACGGGAATTCTCAAGATGCCGCCATATAGCGTCCATGAAGGCGCAGCTCCTTGCATCTTCGAGCGTTTCGCGCCTTTTCCTGAGGTTGGATATGGCCATATCCCTGAGGCTCTTGAAATCGCTGACCTCGGGATGGTCCACAACAAGTTCTATGAAGTCCTTCTTCAGGCTTCCCGCGAACGGGTCTATCGAATCCCTGGATATAAAGAACATGTGATGGTTGGATTCTTCCCCGCGCATGATATCCATTAAATATGAGGTTTGAAAAACACTGCCGGCGGCTCTCGCCATGTATACCCACTTCTTTATACCGTCGCTCCCGCTATATTCTTCACCTGTAACACTTTCAAGGTAGTGCGTGAAGTAAGGATTGGACCATGCCATGTTCCGCAGTTCGTTATAAGAACAGTATTTGCGCGCGCCTATCCCCTCTCGCTCCCTCCGCACTGACTCTATCCGTAATATCTGTGAATCGGCGTACGATATATACCGCGCGCCATCTATCATGCGAACGACTTTTTCCGGGTTCTCGTAAGTCCTCTTTTCCACCCGTTCGTATTCCTCGTCGCTGAGCGGACGCAATTTATCGGGGTGCCTTATTATGTTCAACAGCCCCGGGTTCGCTTCCGTTCCGTCCCCGTAAATATAAAAGTGGAGGGATTTATATTCTTTTTCCAGCTCGTCATACCTTTTTTTCTGTTCCTCGGTCGGGTTTTTCCCCATTTCCTCTTCCGATCCCTTTATGTCGATCTCAAGCCCGTCAAGCAGCATCTTCGCCCTTTGTTCAACCTTTCTTACTATCTCCAATTCCGTGAACTTCCTGTAATATCCTTCTTCATCGACTTGCAGGTCCAGTGTACCCGCGGCACGCCAGGAAGGCGTCAGATTGTTCACGTTCATGTGGAACGCGACCTCAAACGTTCTTTGATCCGTTTTTGCGATGTTGGCGGCGATACCGGCTTGTGCGAATTTCACGTGAAGACGATTCTCGAACGAATACATCTTCGGTTCGGCCTGGTCAAATATGATCCTTATGGCTTCATATGGACCGCATATACTGACACCATCCCTCGGGATGCCCTGTTCATCCAGGGCGCTGTTGATTATACCCAGGACACTGGAATCTATCTCCACGTCTTTCCTTTCCGGCAAAGGCACTCTTTTCAGACCGGCCAGCGCTTTTATCACCGCTATCTGGAGTTTTACGCTTGCCGCGCTTTCATTACGCTCCGAATCCCATCTAAGGGCCCTTACAAGATGCTGTATCGCCTCAGGACGCCCCGAAAGACCAAGCTGTTCCGTCGCGGCGATCTTCTCTTTATTGCTTCCGCTTTTCAGTTCCTCTACCGCTTCCTGGAACTCCCGTTCGCTGATCTCGGAGCTTTCGTCCAGGGTCGCGGGAGATAATCTTGAATAGAACGCGAAAATATTGGACATCAGGTGAACGGCCATGGCTACGACGGTCATGTCAGCGATAAACATGAGCGGGGAAACAGCCGCTATCGGCAAGAACCAGGGAATGAACTGAACAAAAGGCAACAAGCCGCCGACAAGAGCGACGACGAGGGGGACAATATATGTTATCGGCGGCGCGTGAGGACGGGCTCCTTTATGCAGAACAAAGAACACCAGCCTGGAAACCGCCATGATAAGAGCGGCGCCCGGGCTTCCCAAACCGAACGTGTAATGCCCTATCACCATCGGGACAAGGAAGAACAGCAATTCCTCCAGCCACGGCGCGACCTTGAGGGAATATTCATGGAGCCCCATACCTTTCTCGGCGGTCCAGTCGGCGAAAAGCAGCATAAGCGCCGTAAGCGTCGCCCCGGCGCTTATGCAGGAAACCATCTGCCAATTCGCGGAACCAAAAAGGAAACATCCTAACGCCACCGTACCCGCGAAAAGAATACCCTCGGCCAGCCAGGGGCGCCGTTCTATCCAGCGCTTTAATGGCAATATAACACCGGGATTGACCGGTCCCTCTGCCGTTATCCATCCCTTCGATTCCGCGAACTTTTTCAATTCATGGCCCAGTGGGGTTCTCGGGACTCCATCTGATGTAAAGGTTTCAAACGCAAGCGCCTTCTCGATAAAAGAGTGGACATCCCCTTCACCGTACAATTCCCCCAGAGCTTCAAAGATCTCACTATAAGGCAAACCCAGATCCTTGTTCATGTATGCCAGGACCTCGTTCTCGAGGCTTCTGCGCATATAAGCTCCCCAGCTGAGCGCTCGGACGATATCCTCATCCCCCTTTTGCGTAATGATCAGGTCGTACAGTTTTATATCCATCGGGAAGTTCTTAAGGTCCCCGAGCCTGTCAAACTTTCTTTGGATATCCTCAGCCAGATCGTCATATCGTGTAATGCCCAATAGGTCCCTTAGAAGAACCCTCTGTTCATCATTGAGATCGCCTTTACCTCCGGTTATCCCGGCAAGTTCTTCTTTCATCTCTCTAATGCTCATGCCTTTACGATGCTTAAGGTCGAATACCCTTGCCAAAGTGTTATAAACATCAGGACGGTTGTCATATACCCTTAAAAGGAGCTTTATCGTGTCTTTCCGGATATTTTCGCTCTTGCCGTTAGATATCTTCATGCCGGCGATCTCTCCTCCGGCAAGCGCTTCCTGTACGGTCCCTTTTATATCCGGGTGTTTTTTCCTCAAACGCACCTTCACGGCTTCATAAGGAGCCCCTTTTGGCAGGACCATGTAACACATCCTGTCAAAGGCGAAACTATCATCCATCGCATGAAAACGTCGATAGGCCTTTTCCATGTTCTCCGCGCCTATCTCGGCAATAGCCCCTGCCATATTCTCATATGTAAGATCATGCTCCCGGGCCAGTTCGTCCAGCTTCCGGGACAAAACAGCGACTGACAAACGATAGTCCCCTTCCGCTTCATAGACCGCGCCGGTCACCATTCCCGGAGAAATCGCTACATCTCCTACCTTCAGGTGGTCTTTATGGTCTTCCAGAACACCCGCTTCATAATACTCCAAAAGGCGTGAGGCTATCGTCCCGGAATCGGAGACCTGATTCGGGTCAAGATCATACCCCGGCTTATAAAAGGCCACCCGGACATCAAGAGGTCCTTCCCGCGTCTCGAGTTCCAGATTGACGGCTACCCTTCCCTGAAAACTCTCGGCGCTTTCTTCTATAATTGAAATATTGCGTATATCCCGCGGACCCAGCCTGAATCTTTCAAGGAATTCCCTGCTTGAAAGGACTTGCGTTATCGTTTCTCTCATCTCATCTGTGACACCCACATTAAACCTTCCGGCATCTCCCCTTTTCAGACCATCCTGGAGTAACTGTTTTAATTCATTAACGTCACCCACACCCCGCTCCAGCGCCTTATCGATGCTCTCCAGGATATACGGTGCCGTTACCTTGAGATTCTCCCTGTGGATATTCATGATATGCCGCAGGTGTCCCGCTACTTTCTGCAGGTCTTTATCCTCCTTGACCGCGTTGAGCAACTGGTGTATCGCGGTAAGTTTCTGCCCCCTTCTTTCCAGGTGTTCCACGAAATAGGTGAAATTGATGGCAGGCTTTATATCGTCGTTCAGGAACTCGCGGGCATCGATGGGCAATAATCCTTCGCATATCATACCCGTCGTACCAGAAATGGACAGGATATCTCCATCCTGTACGCGTTTGTCTCTTATAGTGAATGTTCCGACGGAATCATCTTTAAATCCCATATCTTCAACGTTGACGATCGCCGGGATCCGGTGGATCCTCGCGGTAGCGGCAGCGTGTGAAAGCCTGCTCCCGCGGCGGGTCACCACCCCACCGACTTTGAGCCTGTTATCCTTTCCCTTGACGACAAGCTTCGCCATCTGTCCGGGTTCCAGATCATCGCCTACTACGATCACGCCGTCACATCCAGCCTTGCGGGCATCCCCGTACAACCGGTCGATTTCTCCCATATCCGCTTCCCTGCCGTGGATAACGTAAACCTTGCCCCTGTACGCTCCTTCCGACGCCGGCAGGACCCGGTCGCGGGAGGCCAACAGGTCAATATCGGGAAGCACGCACAGATAATCCGACACTCGCCTTCCTATGAACTCGTCCCTTACCTGGAGAAGATACGGTTCTGACAACTCCATCGTAAACTCAACTTCGCTAAGTCTTACCCGCCCCAGATCGGCAGCGTAACAGATATCCGCGAGGACCTTCTTCCAGGGAGTATCTTCTGGGATATCCTCTATTCGCTTAAGGTCTTTCGCGAGGACTCTGTGCTGGGCTATGTCATCGCCCTGTCCGCACAGCAGGAAATCGCCCGCCAAGCCCTCTTTTCTCACGTCTACCATACGCGTTTTGACGACGCCGGTACCCGAGTCCCTGCGGATATTCCCGAAAACCATGCGCTGGATAATAACGGCCGTACCGGGCCACTCGCCCTGTACCCCCACATTCTCCCGGTATTTTTCCGATCTTTTCCAGGAATCTTTTACCGCCCTGACGCAGCGTTTGAACTGTTCTTCCGGTGTTTGCGGTAAAGCCGATTCTCCCCTTGCCTGCACTATAATGTCTTCAAATTTGCGGGCCAAGCCCTCCATTTTTCCGGGAGTAACATCCTTTACGCTGCTTACGCCAACCCTTTTTACTATACCCGCCACTTCATGCTCAAAGATATCCCTGCTTATACCCAGGACTTCCTCCCCGTAACTTTGCAGGAACCTGCGGTAGGAATCCCATGCCGTCCACCGGGCTTCTTCATCATCCAGACCGCGTTTTTTCAGCTGTTCAATAAATCCGGGAACGGTCTCCCTGCAAAGCCCCACATTGACCACCGAAGGCAATTGCCCGTGCATCACGAAATAGGCCCCGGACCTTACGGAAACGATGAGAGGGTTGTCTTTAGAACCGAAACCCATGCCTTTCATCCATTGTTTACCTTCTTCCAGATCCTCGACCTTCTTGAAATGTTCCTCAAGCGCCATAAGAGCTTTCCGGCTCTTTTTTTCTACTGCCCCGGAAGAAGTATCCGCGGGGATGATCGCGCCTTCGGGTACCGGAAACCCCCTGCCGGACATCCTGACAAGCTCTATGCCTTTAGCTGAAAGACGATACCTGCCGTTAGCTCCGGCTTTTTCCAGAACGCCTTTATCCACGCTCTCGCCGAAAAGGACGTGATCGTCATTGGGTGTTTTCCCGGTATTTCTGACCTGGAATTTCCCTTCGCTTTCTTCAAGGAACGAGCCAATACGCCTTACAAAACCCCGGATGGTCTTATAGACCTTATCCTGCTCCATTATCGCGGTGATCCTGTCGTTAAACTCCCTGGCCCTCTCCTCTTCATCGGTAATACCCTTGGCATCCAGTATCGCCTTAACATAGTTCTCGGTATTGTAGATAATGTAATTCTCTATCTGTATACACTCCTGTTCCATGAAACGCACAATATCCCTGGCCGTGGAAACATCCAGGTCCTTGACGGAAAGAAGCGTCCTGACATGGTCAAGGAACGATTCCGGCATCAGGCCGTCGGTATGACTTATCTCGGCAAGAAGTTCAAGATACCGCAGGACATCGGTCATGTTCGACCAGTCGACGTCAGTAAATTTCGCGTTGGCGCGCTCTATGAAACGATCTCCTATCAGCGACAGGAGATGCTCCGCCTGGTAAAGATTCAGCATTTCATCCCTTATCCATCCGCCGCCTTCAAGGTTACCGCTATCGTCACGACCGAAATCCTTCCTGAATTCATGCATGACTCCTACAGGATCGTATTCGAGATCATCTCTGAATATCTCCCCTTTCACCCGCTTCTTCGCCAGCAAAACCTCCTTAAGCCCCGTGATACTATCGGCGGCTTTCAACAGTTCATAAATATCTTTGCCGCCTTTAACGGTGTGTTCGATACCATAAGTGTGATAACATAACTTCGACAGGGCCTCCACCAGGTCGTCCACGCTGGCTGTCCTCCTGTACCTTTTCCAAAGCTCGCGATAAGCATATATATAACCTGAAAAATCATGATGTTCCTTCCTGTCCACGCCCAACCAGATCACTCCGCTTTTTTTCCATCCCATTTCTTTATTTATCTCATCGTATATTTTCTGGAGGTCTTCATCGGATACGTTCCTTAACTTTTCCCATTTGGTCTGGCCATCGACCTTTATCTGCCCGTCGAGCCCACTTTCCAGATATTCGAACACCCTGCTCATTATCAGGTGCCATTCCGAACCCGGAACGTCGAAATCCTTCCGCATCTCCAGCACTTTATCGGGGAACACCGCGTCAGCGCTCCGGAACTCGTCATCTTTGAACGCGTCTACTTCATAATCCTCATCTCCCAATACCGCAAGATCCCCGTCATGAAAATATTCAAGCATCCTTTCCAACTGCCCCAGCACGTACACGCCGAGATGGTTATGGATGGAGTCCCGGAGCACACCGTCTATATCATGACCGTGAGGATTCGAACACCTGGTGCGGTTCCTCAAGGGATGATGCACTTTGACGTTAACTTCTCCGGAATTATCCCGAAAATAAAAAGCGCCGATCCTCCGCAGGAAATAATAGAAATTTTCACTGCCCGCGTCATGTAATAGATACATCGTCTTTTCGAGCGGACATTGTGATTCCGGGATATTGTTGCCGTATTCCATAAAAAATACCAGAAGATAAAACGCGAACGTGCGCCCGTAACTGGAACTTGCGAGTTTTCTGTACACCTCCTGCAGATAAGAAAGTACATACTCGCTCCCGGGATCGGGTATGGGTATCATGGATACGCGCTCGATCACGTCTTTGCAAAGACCGACCTCTTTCTGCTGTTCAAGACATTCAAAGATTTCGAGCACCGTATCTGTTGCGCTTCCTAGACAGCCTTTTCCGATCACCGCTTCTTTGATCTCGCCAAAAAGAACATTCATGATGTCTGTGTAATTATCTTTTAAAAGATCCATCCTTATGGCGTTGTTATCTTTGTCATAAAGTATTCTTTCGTCCAACACTTCTTTTACGATATCTTTCCGCAGATTTACACCGCCTTTCCTCATAGCGTCTATCCACCAGGCAAGGTTTTTCTTCGGGGAGCCGGGAATAAATCTTTTTCCACGTTGGGTGATCTTAAAATTTCTTTTTCCGGTGAACAATCCTAACTTTACAAGCCTTTTAAAATTCCTCCAATACATTTTCTTGTCTATCTTCCCGTAAATATACATATAATCTTTTTCCATCCGCAGGGATTCTCCTCTTTCCATACGCTCACGCAGTTTCGACGAATTTATTAACGTTTCAAAAAACCTCCGGGTTTCCGCGGACATTCTTTCCCTGCCTTTACCTGCGGTCGCGGGGGCTAATCTGAAGCGCTTCGCGATAATGTTGCCCGTCAAATGAGCGGCAATGGCTACTATCGTAATACCAAGAGTGAACAACCTGGGGCAATGAGACGCTATTATGGAGACCCCCGGGACGAACTGCAGGAAAGGCAGCAGGCCGCCGACAATAGCGACCGCGAGGGGGATGATATAATCTTTAGGCGGCGCGTGGGGACGGGCCCCTTCGTGGAACACGAAGAAGGCAAGCCTGAAGACCGCCATGATAATAAAACCGATGAAACTACCTATACCGAAACCGTAATGACCGATCACTGCCGGCGCGAAAAAGAACACGAATTCTTCCAGCCAGGGCGCTACTTTTAATGAATATTCTTCAAGTTCTATGCCCCGCTCGGAGGTCCACCGGTTGAAAAGGAACATCTTTGCCGCAATGGTCGCCAATATGCTTGTTAGCATGACCTTCGCGAGCGTAAGAGTGGCCATATCGCCGAAAACGAAAGCCCCAAGCGCGAACACGACATGAAAGAATATTACCCGGCCGAACCCCGGACGCCGCTCTATCATACTCTTCACGGGCAGGATAACACCGGGTGAAACCGGTTCTTGCATCTCCTCGCTCACACCCGAAAACTCCGACACCTTGACCGGGTCGAAGCTTGCCCCGGGATCAGTGACCACATATAACCTGTCTTCCGATATGATCCCCTCTTCCAGTATCTCCTCTACCAACCTATCACAGTTCGCCTCTGAACCTATAAGAACTACTCTTGATCTGTCGTATGAAGGATTCGACCAGCATTTATCCCATACGATCCGATTTACCGCGTTCCTGTACTCTTTTTTGTCATCCATGAAATTAACAGCTTCATCGGCATTGATCGTCGTGATCTGCGGATACTTATCGGGAGTGAATCCGGGATGGTCTTTCAACAGCTGGTATGCCGCCAGATCGAAAAGGTCCATGTAATCGGTCGGATTTTTCGGTCCAGCGGTCAAAATACCGTGCAACACCCTTTCCGGATCGGTCATTACTTTTACAAAATCAAGAGGTAAACTCTCCTTGGACCATTCCGTTTTTACCGCATTTTTAGGATCGGCGTAATAATCTTCTATTATCTTCTCGGCTTTCTTTTTCAGGTCTTCGTCAGCTATGATCTCATGGGGTATGCCGCTTTGTTCCAGCAATATCCAACCTCTTCCCTTCTGCGTCGGGTCCAGGCATCCTATAACTACCCTCCCTACCCTGAAATTGCACGTAAGCGCTTTAGCGCACTGATAACAATTTTCCATGGTCACGTAAAGCGTACATTCCGAGAGATCCCATCCACGGGCAATGGCTTCTTTCATCGCAACGATCTCGGAGTGTTCAATGAATCCATACTCATCAGTTACGTGGGGAATGGCGCGCCTCTTCCCTATGATCTTTTCCCCGGTCTTACTGTTGACTATGGCTGCCGCGACCGGCAATTTCCCTTCGCCGCTAAGCTTCTCAGCGATCTCCAGTATTTCTTTCATGCAGGCATTGTCTTCAGCAGGATCGTAAGGCGGCCTTCCAAGATAATCGTCGATCTCTTCCTTGAGCTCGTCCGGTTCTTCATATTTGTGGCCCCTTTTCGGGCAGTGTATACCGTTGGCTATAAGGCCTATCAGCCGATCGCGTCTGTCTCCGGCCTGCGCGGGTTCTATATCGTGAAGGCCGTATTTTTTGCCGAGGAGGTACAGATCGCGCATTTCTCCGTCCGGCTCAAGCAGGGCGGGCATTATGAACTTTCCTCTGAGACTGTTCGGGTTGGCTTCAAAAGCATTGGTCTTGCCTACGACGACTTTCTTGAAGATATCCTGGAATGGTATTTGTTCGAGGGCTTCAAGCTCATCCTCATCGAGGTCGCTCTCTCCGCCAAACTCCTTGACCAGTTGACGCCGTGAAACGCGGGACCTCAGGATCACCATCTCCACGCCTCGGTTCATACACTTCAACGAATAACTCAGTTCCCTGACCGGCATTTCCCTGCCATGCCTGCGCTCGACACCCCTGAACCATTCGTAGAACTTTTCCCCGTCTATAGTCGTTCTATCCAGGATCCCGCCCCGGTATCCCCCTGTCTTATCATCTACTATCCCGCCCTGGTATCCCATGGCTTCCCGCGCCGGTAGCGTATCTATTTTGTCCCTTTCGGTAAGCTTCCCGGGATCCGTTTCCGCTGTTATCACATCGAGCATTTCTATCGCGTCAATAGAATACTCGATGCCGCTTTCCGCGCCCCAGCGATGCAGCACCGTATCCATCCCCACGGGGCCGTCTATCCTTCCGGTCCTTTCGACTTCAAAACCTTTGCTTTCCAGGTAACGTATCACATCATCGCGAAGGGTGTCGGGAATACCCATCTTAAAAAGCATTACCGCGTGGCCCTCTATACCGGGATCGTTCCTCAGGCCTTCCTGCATTTCCATGATGCGCATTCTCCGGGTCTCCCTGGCGAAGATCCCTATCTCTTCCATGCGGATACGCATCATATCTAAATTGTCCATATCCTCAAGCATGAGAAACTCTTCCGCGTCCGCGAAGAGTTTTTCTTCCTCCCCGGAAACGGGTACTATTTTGCGCGAACGCACCGCGCGGTTGAACCACGTGATGTCACGGATATACTCGTTGAAACATTCCTCCGCTTCTTTTGAAGTCTCCACTTCTCTCGCGAGACCTTCCCAGCCGTTCAGGAACAGATACGCGACCCATTCTCTACTGTCGGCAGGCGGGTATGCCTCCCAGTCCCAGTCCCTGAAGTTCGCGAAATCCCCCCTGCCCTTACCGTCGGTGGTTTCCTGCTTCTCCGAATAGATGAACGAAATGTCTTCTTCTTTTGCCCTTTTAAGCACACGGGCGATACGCCACAATCTATCGATATTTCTTGCTATTATCTCCTGATCCGTGGAGCTCATCTTCCCTTCCTGCAGAAGCATGCCACTGGATAGCATGATAGCAGTCACTGTGTTCCTTATATCCATCGCCCTTAAAGGAGCTCCGGTGGTCAGAGAGTTCCTCACGCTTTCCCCGAAGGGAATAAAGAGGTTCCTCTCTCGCGTTAGCGTATCCGTTCCCCGGCTGATCTTTACGATCTCTTTTTCTATCTCCTCTAAAGCTTCCTTGTCGTCATCGCTGAGATCGCCCTCGAACGGTAATCGGTGAAACGCATCATCGATGTTGATGAGCCTTTCTTCCATGAAGTCCGCCACACGGATGATCGACGCCATAGCGTACTTTTTGCGCTTTTCCAAAGGCAGGTCTTTATCGTAAGATATCCTTTCCATCGCGTCAGCCCTGACTTCGTTGTCTAGATTATAGTCCAAAGCAGAAATGAAAATTCTTACTTTTATTTCCTCGGCGATCGCAACGCCTCTTTCTTCCAGATCTTCCAGCGCTTCGACAGCTTCGGTATAAGCATCAAAAGACGCGCGTTCTATAAGATCGATCACGACCGTCTCCGCGGCTTCTCGTATCTCCTCTACCGGATCCCCCAAACTATTGACCAGATGTTTAAGCGCCCTTTCATTCCCGATAGCGCCTAACGCTTTTATAACGGCTTTCCCCACCTCGGTATTCAGGTCATCCAATTTCCCGACCAGCGGGCCGACCGCCCGGTCGTCTTCAAGAACACCAAGGGCTTCCGCGCAGGCCTTCCGGACCTTAGAGCTTGGATCATTTAAACCCCAGATCAGGGCCCTGACCGCGTCCTCTCCCCCGATCTCACCTAGATCTCTCGCCGCCTCTACACGATCGTCTTCATATCCGCTCAAGCCGAACCATCCTCCCCACCACTTCCCACCGTTCAGCTGCATTACGTTCCAGCTCGACGGGAAATATTCGCGCCAGATGTAGAAGAACGTCTTCACCGCGATACCGAAACATATCAGGACCACCACTGCCCAGACAAGAGCGGGATGAACCGATAATAGTCCCGTCCCAAGCCCCGCGCATGAAAGACCCTGCACTGCCGATACGGCCTGCCCTTCTCTGAGCAGCATGTAGATGCCGCCAGCGGCTGACAATGCGAACAATCCCATTACCGCACTGCCAGAACCGGCTGGCCCCCGCGGACCGCTTGGCGCTTGTGGTTCACTTGGTCCTTCGCCCGGCGGCTGGGGTTCACTCGACCCTTCATCCGGCTCCTGCGATCCACTTGACTCTTCACTTGGCATCTGTGGTTTACTCGACTCCTCCTCCTGCCCCAGAAGCTCCCAGTTGCATACGATCTGGATATTTTCACATTCCACATATACAAACATGCTCTTGCCAGAAGCGTCTTTTACTTGCGGCGTGCGCTGGGACGTCACACTTTGAGGGGTATATTTTACCGTGACTGCGGTTTTCAACACCCTCTGCACCTCACGCATGGCCTCATCTGTCGACACACCCTTATTCCTGTTATTAAGAAAAATGCGTGTAAGGCTTTCCTTGATGGCTCTTACTTCTTCCCGCGCTAAAACCTTTTTCTCCGTTCCCATCAGATTTGGATCCTGATAAACCGCGACACTATCGTCGATCTTATCTTCGGGCCTGAATTTATCACGCCTCACTCTATTAGGAACAATTTGGTTGCCGTTGTACATGGTATACCTATCAAAACGGTTACCTATATCGACCTTCGCGACATTCGCTTCTTTTTCCCTCTGTCTGGCGTCTCTGTGTTCCTGTTCTTTTATGAGCGTTTCTTTTAGATCCGCGGAAACAGCGGCAAGTTGACGGAGCTCGGAACACACATACTGGAATTCCGGAGACCGCTTAGCCGTCTCATGGATAACCGAAACCGCCGCGTCAAACCATTTATCCACCTGTGCCGCTTCTTCAAATTCCTTCAAAACGGCATTGGACAATAATACCGCGACATCCCTCCCCTGGCTCACCTGCGCATCGTTCGAGATCTGGACTTCACCGGCCAAAGCACGAGAGAACTTCTCAGCCAGGATCATCTCTCCCAGCGACCTTGCCCCGGGGTATCTCTGGCTTATGGCCTGCACGACGGTTGATGCATTGCTGTCATTTTTCATCAATCCTTCATAACCGCGCTCCATGAAAAGTTTATCGAGTATTCTTTTACGCAATTCCGTTTCAGTCCCGAGCGGTGAATTCAGCAAACCGCAAAGCTCCTCAACGCTACATGCTGTATTTATTTTATATTCCTTCGTCTTCCGGACGGCCCTTTTATATTCACTCCCCAGCAGTAAATTGACCAAGGGCAGCATGGCCACCATACCAAGCGCGTGGGACCCGCAGCGGTCCTCAACGCCCTCGTGAACATCTATCATCCTTCGCACCCAGGCAAGATACCATTTTCGCGCGAGGTCGCCAAAAGCATCCTCCCTGAAACCGTCGGTCCTGGCTATCTCTCTTTCCCAGACCCACCTCGCGAAAAGGCCCTTCGCGCCTGCCCTGTCGCGCATCACCTTGTATGCGGAAAAACCTATCCACAGGTAATTCAATGTTGCAAAACCCGGGTATAACACGCACGCAATGGCACCTAAATATCCGAGATTCAGCATATAAGCGAACAACCCGGCAGCTATCGTGACCGCCGTGAATGTCCCTGCCCATTCAAGGCCGTCAACAGGTTTAAAAGGATACCGGCCCTGGGACCGCTTCATCCTTTTCACGAACTTGTCGATCTCTTTGGACTTCTTCTGGGTCACCGTCTTACTATCGTTCTCCGGAATGCTCCCATCCGCAAGATTCACGCTGCTCCACACGCCGGCTCCCAGGCAACCCGGGTTACGCCTCAGTTCCCGCATGACCTCCACGGTCTCCCCGGCCGAGAGCCGCCTACCGCATATCTCGTTCACGTAAAAGTTCGCCCCTTCGGGCATCATCCTCAGATACGACTTTACTTCTTTTCTGTACTTTTCCGGATCCTTCTCGATATCGGGGCCGACATAAGCATGAAGGTCCATTTCGACTTTTTCACCGAGCCTCTTTGCGATCTCCCTGGCAAAATCGATCTCGGTGATCGTAACGCCTACTCTCAACTTGCCGGCGTTGCCGGCCAGGACGCCGCTGAGCTTCTCGAGCATCTCCAGGATAGCGTTGTCACTCATGCGTTCGGGCTTTTGCCTGCCTTCATAGGCTTCCATCGCATCATACATCGGGCCCAGGTGTTCCGGCTCGTTAACGCTCCATATCACACGCTCGCCGGCTTTCTCCTCCTGGACTATCCTTTTAACTACCGGTATCCTGTCCGATCCTTCATTTTCCACTCCCACAGTGTCTGGCAGGCTGTCCTCACCCCTGGCCACGAGCACGAAATCGCAAACGACGATCTCCAATTTCAGATCCGTCTTCGATTTCAACTCTTTTTTCTTTGTTATCTGTAAAAGTCTCCTGAACTCTTCCGGCGCGAAATTATATGTCTTTCCGATATTGATCCTGACGACGTCATATCCCGCTTCTTTGAGATGCTTGAACTCTTTTTTCAGCAGATCTTCGTTGGTCGTGATGGAACCCGGCCCCATATCGAACCCGGGAGTCCCGCCAACACCCGGCACGCGCCGGTTCGCGGTAAAGACGAAATCCTGATTAACGGCGGCGGCTTTCACGGAAACCAGCTCAACGCCTGATATTTCGATCTTCCCGGAACAATCCTCCTTGCACTCGAACTGGGCACCGAACATCTTGACAGCCTCGACACCATCGGGGATAACGAATTCAACCTTTATGGTCCCGTCCACGGATATGTTCTGTTTAGGCGCCATTGTCGTATTCCACTTGGGATCTTTCACAAAAAGCCTCACGCCCGAAGGATCGCTCTTATCCTTGGAAATAAAACTGCGCGGGAATTTTATCCTCATGACCAGCTTTGTCTTCCCTTTTATGGCTTTATCATTGCCGAATACCCAGTTCGCTCTCCCCTTTTGCCTGTTCGTATCTCCGGAATTGAAATTCGCCCGCATTGAATACACCCCGTCATTATGGCTCCATTCCTGGCCCAGTCCCTGCACGTCTTGCATGTCCGGCGTGGCTTTCTCGACGAAAAACTTGAGGCCGTCCATTCCCATGGCGAAACCCAGTTTAGAAAGAAGCCCCAGGATCAGCATGCCTGCTCCTATCTCCGTTGCCCTTTGCATGAAACCTCTGCGGGACATCTCGCGTCCGGTTTTCACGTATAACCTGATATTAGACCTTTTCGGGTCCAGTTCTCTCTTGAAAGTTAGCATTTCGATATCATCAAACCCTTCCACCCCGCCTATATCCGTTATCTGGCTGTAACGTGCCGCGTACTCCGCAGGGATATCCTTATCGGTCACCAGTATCCCCCCTTCGCGCAGGGATTCCGTCGCGCAATACCACAGGCCTTGCTTGATATCCCCGTAATCTCCGCCGGTCGTTTTGATCATGGCCACATCCTGCGAACGTGCCGGTATTCCGGCCGGCAGTTCTATTTCGTCGATATCTTCTTTGGCCAGGTCCAACGAAACAGGCGTATATCCGGCGCCTTCCACTGCCTCACGATCATCGATAACAGTAGCGTAAGCTTCATCGTAAGTACCACTTTCATAGTCCAACGCCTGAAAGTTCCAATTGCCTCCGATCTGCTTACAGGGCTCCACGTCGCTTCCAGCCGCCCAGTAAGTGCCCTGAAATTGCGCACCAAGCCTTTGCTCTATTACCTTTCCAATGATCGAAAATGCCTTTTCGGTGCAACTTCGATGCTTGTCATCTATATCCGCCCCCCTGCCTTTTGACACGAACATTGAAGAAGCCAACTCCCGCAGATGATCCTGCCCGACATCGCCAGGCAGCAACTCGCTCAAACTTACTAATGCTTCCGTATATGATCCATTATCCTGAGGTCTCGCGACCGAGACGGATACACCCAGTCCTTCATCTTTATTGATACCCTCTGACAGATGATGCAGCCATTCGTCATCGGTAACGTGTATTTGGCCGTTCTCCCTGAAACCGCGTTCGATCTCCTCATATTTATCCCCAACCCTTATGCCGATCTTTTTCCGGATCCTCCCGAGGCTGGAAATTATATCCGCGTTCGCCGTCTCGATCTCCGCTTTCATCCGCGCGATCCCGGATGAAGACCATAGTTCATACGCTTCATATATGACGGGCGCGAGGATCAACATGCCGAGGAGGTGGTCCCAAAACCGGGACTTTCCCTTGAAGAATTCGTGTACTACCAGCATCTTCTTATATGGAGGGCTCAATGACATAAAAGCGTTATACGCGGCTTGCCTTAAATTCACGAGATACTTTTCTTTCTCAGCTCCGTCACCCGCCGGCAGCACTTCATCTCTCAATCCCTCGTCGGGAAATATGAATTTTTCTTTTAATCCATCGTACTGTTCTTTCAGGTCTTGTCTCATGTAATCTATAGAGGAATGGCTTATGGAAACGGCTTCCGCCAGTTTTTCCGCCTCTCCCTTTTCGAATCCCTGCTCCACAAGAGCGGCGTGGAGCTTTTCCCGGGTAACTACGTAAAGGGAAAAATACCTCCGGGCGGAAAGACCGGATAAAACAAGTCCCGCGACGAACAAGCCGGTAAAAACGTGCCACGCGCCGCAAAGAAGGTGAAGGGCAAATATGGATCCTGCCAGGTTCAAGGCGAGCAAAAGGACACTGATCATTTCGGCGTTCCTGGCCGCGGCCGGGGTAAATGGATGTTCTTTCATCCCGGCCATCCATTTGGCAAGATCCTTCAGTTTTTTGAAAAGAAGGCCGAATATGCTTATTTTTTGCGACACAGCGATCTGCATAGGTACATCTTCTTCCAATATGCCAAAAACCGGTTTAAGCGGCCTGACTTTCGACATGAGAACCTGCGACTCAGCCGCTCTTTCGACCAGTTTATCTTTTTCTCCCAGCCAGCATTCATAGAGGGTCGCGAAATCCTCCTCCTTGTCGGTAGCGCCATAAGGATAAGCAAAATCACAGAAATTCAGAATTCTTTCTCGTTCTTCAGCTTCGAAATTAAGGCTTTGTTCCCATTCTTCCCAATCTCTCTTCACCTGTTTCCAAAAATCTGAATTTGCAGCTATATGATAAAATTTGGCCGGGGACTTATTTGCCCTGTCTTCCATCGCCAAACGCAACCTTCTTACCGATTGCTTATACAACCCCTCAAAAACCTCCCTTTGATCATCAGTGAGGCAATAGCAATCCACGCCGTGTCCTATTTCATGGTAAATGGTCTTTTCCATTTCATCGGTCTCGTTTATCCTCACCAGGCGAAGCGTCTCTTCATAAGAACCGAGACGCCGGACAGTCTGATCATAACCCGTCCATTTTTCCACCTCTTGCAGAATATCTTCTTGTCTTTTCGGGACATTTTCATTTTCCAGATCGCCGCGCGCCTGCGCCCGCTTGACATCCACTTCCCTGTATTCTTCCGGATATGTTCGTAAAATAGCGCGCGCGATATCGGCTTCCATGTGCTCCTTCGGGACCGCGCTTAAAGCCCTTTCTATCTCCCGGACATCATCGTCACTGAACCTATCACCTTCTCCCATCCTGATATCTATTACCCAGACGCCATGTTTATCGAATATATCCGCTTTTTCATCGCCCAACACAGCGCTGAGCGCTTTCCTGGCTTTTTGCCCCTTGGGGCTATCTAATACATCTGGCGCGCACCACTGGCTGAGTATAATGGCCGCGGCTTCCCTGATATCCGCGCTTGGATGAAGATTCAACAATTCGATGACCGAATCCGCCAGCGCCTCATTATCCGCCCGGCTGACGGTAAATACGATATCCTCACGTATTTCCGGATACATTTTGAAGACAAAACCCAGGAGCTTGCCGATCAACGCGGGTTCCGTTTTGGTCAATCCTTGGAAAGCACCGATCCTGCTTTCAAATTCTTTTTCATCCGAATTTTTGAGCTTTTCCATCTCTTCGGCCAGCAAGACCACTTCCCGGACGGAATCGACATACCCTTTGTTAAAACATCTCAGAATTTCGCTGAACCTTTCTCTTATATCTTCAACAAAACCCGGCAATTTCCTACCGAACATTTCTTCAAACTGACTCATACACGCCGCAGCCTTCCACACGATATACGGAACCGCCCTTTCATCTTTCGTGTCCGCTAAAGTTTTTGCAATATTAGCCGCGTCCGTACTGTCTTCAGCCTTGATCAACTTGTCAATTAATTGCTCTACTTCTTCCTCCCCTTCCTGACCCTGAAGAGCCTGATACGCGAAACCAAGAACGGGCAAGAACATTGAACCTGCAAGAACCGCTATGGCCATGCGCAGCATGGAACCTATCCCGCCACCGTGACTTCCCCGCGGCGATGGAGTCCCGTGGGGCCTCATTGAGTGCGGAAGGCACTTGGCTTCGCCGGGTGTGATGTGTTTCGCATCTTCCGCTATACTGATCATTTTGTCATCTGTATACACATCCCTTTCCGGATCAAAAAGCTTCTTGAAAGCGCCGACCGTCCTTTGATCGGGAATATTGCTGCCTTCCAGCCATTTCAAGGTCTCAAGCGGCGTTTCAACGACATTTTTGCCAAGAAAAAAACCTTTTTTGAATAGATTAATACCGTTCTCTACCGTATCCGCGGCGACCAGGAAGGACGCAATGATCCTTATCCGGCCTTTCATATCCTGATCTTTTTGATCGTCGGCAGAAAACCTCTCCCCGGCAAGATAGTTGTCCAGATCTTCAATACTGTGATGGAATAATATGGCGGCCCTTACTTCAAGAGGAACTTGGATATTATTATCTTCCAGGACCTGGATACTGTTCTCGCACTGCGACCGATCAAGAGCAAAAACCTTCTCTTCTTCAGTTACGCCAAAGGCTTTTCCAAGTGATTGTTTTAATCGCCTGAAACCCTCTATATCGCATCCCTTTGTTTTTTTGACCTCTATTCCCTTTCGCGATAGTGCGGCAGTTAACTCTTCAGCTCTTTCCTTCGCGATCGACACCGGGCTCGCCCCGGCGTCATGCGCAAGGCCTGCTACCCTTATCTTATTGAGCAGCACGGGATCCGTTATCCCCGCTTTCCCGGCCAGGAGAACGGCAACATCGGCAACCCTGCGCTGGTGGTTTACCACGTATTCCCCCTTATTCAGGGCGAGTATACCCCGATCGGACATTTTCAAAAGCTCTCTCCGGCCGCCGGGAAACATGTACGGCCGGAGTTTATCCCTTATTCCGTGCAAAGATATCGAAAAAAGTGATGTTTTTCTCTTTTTTAAGCCTAAAGCTGTCGGGAGGTTATTAAGCAGGAAAAGGTTGGCCCGGAACTCACTGTCCGTGAAGTGGTGGGCGACTTCGTGGGTGAGGATGATCCTCAGTACCCGGTCGGGCGCCCGGGCAAGATTTCCCAAAAGATAAAGCGTATTTCTGCTCTTGTAAAATTTCGCGTAATTGTTTTCGCCAAGGATCGCCATTAATGAAATATTGTCATCGTCCACAAGGATTATTTCCGGCCATGCCTGAGGCACGCCATCGCGTCCGGCAAGAAGTTCCGTTTTAAGCTCCTGAAAAGTATCTGAAACCCTTCCCTTAAGGTCCGCATTCGAAGCGTCCTTATACCGGCCGTGCCGGTTGTAATAGCCCGAGCGCGTGAGCCAGAGCGCGGCTTTCCATCCCAGAAAAGCGCTGAAAAGAACGGCCGCGACCCCAAGTCCAAGAAAAGCGGTGTTTGATCCGTTAAGGCCCATGGCAAGCGACGTTAAAATAGATACTCCCGCTCCTGCCAGAGCCGCGTAAATGAGGTTCTTGACCGCGTCAGGCTCAGCGAAAGGCGCGGCCTTCAGTCTGATCTCCTCTTTTCTCTCTTCCATCAACCGGCGAAATAAATCCTGAGTCTCCTTCGTGGCGAAAGGACGTTCCCCGGGGCATTTCTCACGCTTCTCGGCTTCCGCAAGAAAAACTAGCATTTCTTCGGGGCTTTTATTGAAAGTTACGCTCCTGGAGACCTCAAATCCTTCTTTGGAAGCCATCCACGTAAAGTCCAGGTCGTTGAACATGGCCATTTCCCTGCATTCCTTAAAGGGAGTATTATCCCCGAACCGCCAGTTATCATGGACCGAAATATAGTGAACTATTCTCTCTATCAGTTCAGGATCATATCCGACTTTCCGGAGGATCTCCCCGGATATCTTCGCACTTTCTTTCATGTGCTTCTTTTTTACATCTTCGTCGAAAGACCTCGTTTTCTCATCGGCCAGGCATTCTGCATATCCCACATCATGCAGGATAACGATCGGCAGGAGGAGCTCTTCGTTCAGCCCTTCTATGCGGGATATCCTGATCGCCTCTTTCATCATCCATTCGATATGCTTTATGTCGTAGGGACGGCCCTTCTCATAATACGGCCTGGCTTCCTTCCATATCTCGCCGTATACCCCCTCTAACGGTTTCTCAAAGCGGAGGTGCTTCGTATCCTCAAATAGCTCTCTCCCCGTGAAGTCCAGGACATTCTCCAGGATATCGCCGCCTTCCAGCATCTCGAGAGCAAGATATGCCTGCCCGGCCGCTTTTTCCCGCAATGCTTCGTCCGGTTCGACCCCATATTCGGACGCGAGATGAAGCAAGAGCAGTTCCGCCATGGCTTGCGGATCCCGCTTTTTTATCCTTCCGCTCTTTTTAGCTGCCCATGCCAGGGCCAGTCCGCCGAGCATATCGTTTAAGTCCATTCCGGCTCCGGTCTTTAGTACCGATATCACGTTGGAAAGGACCCTTCCAGTCCCGATCGTCCGTAAAACCGTGTCCGCGAGCATTTCCGGCAGTATCTTTTGATACGACGTTCTCGCGTTTTCGAACCCGCTTTTCATCATCCCGAAAGCCTGAACCACATACTTTCCCGTCCCTGCCCCAGAAATTTCCCTGTCGGTATGGACGAGTTCCACATCCTCGGCGGTAACACGGTAGCTGCTGCCGTTTATCCTGATCTCGCACGCGCCGTCATCCACGCTCACGACCTCCAGCTTTTCGTTGAGGCGTTCTTCCAGGTCTTCCGGCCTTATCGCCGCGGCAGTCATAGCCTGACGCTTATCGTCTTCGAGTTCTCCATAAGCTTTCCTGTAAGCTTCAAGCCACTCTTCTATCTCGGCTTTAACAGCTTCGACGTCCTTACCCGCCAGGGCGCTCTGCCCCACGGCAAAGGCCAGCATCTCCTCCAAAGCGTCAAGGTCGCCTTTATCGAAATAGGCTTCAAGCGCGAGGTCGTACGCGCCGCTCGCGGCAAGTTCTCTGTAAGGCCCGGCTTTTCTGGTGAGGACCGCGATATATGGTCGCTCCTGGTCGCCGGAAAACCTCGGCATGAGGACAAGATAGGACAGGCCTTTCTCTTTCATGAGCCCGGTAAGCCCCCGGGAGTGATGGCCGCCTGATATAAGAGCGGCTACGTGCCTGTCTTCCCGGCGCATCACTTTCGCCGTGTTCGCCAGCATCGCCTTGTTGCGTTCTTCCGCCAGCCTGTAAAACTCGAGAGCTTCTTTGGCATCGGAAAGGACCTTCGCGATCTCGCTGCGCATACCGGATATCCCTTCCCGTTCGGCGCTCGTTTTCCCTTCGCCGATAAAACTCATGATCTCATCCGGTGTCACTTTATCCATGTTGGCGGAAAGGTGAGACACATCCTTTCCCGAAAGTTTTATCTCGAAAAGCGCCCTGATAAGTTCCACCAGAGTGACCAGGGCGTAAAGCCGCCTCTCTTCGTCGGAAGAGAACAGTTTCCCGAGGATCTCCTCTTCTATGCTTTCCAGCTCTCCGTGAAGGGTAATGATGTTGAGCCGGTTATATTCACCGATATAATCGACGTACCTGCAAAGCTGGGCATATTCCCGCGTCTCTATGCCTTTCTCCTCAGCAAAGTCCAAGAGCCATTTGTGATACGCAAGTTCCGTGATCTTCCCCTTCTCGAAAGAGAGCGCCTCGCGCACCATCACTTCAAGTTCCTGCCTATCCACCCTCTTCATCAGATCATCTATCAGCTTTTTTCTCTGGGTAGTGGCTTCGGGAAAATCTATATCTTTTTCCATGCGCACGCAATCGGTAAAACTCTTGATGCCCTGATATCCTTCAATAGAAATGGCCTCTTCCGCGCAGATCGCCTCAAGGAAGCTCCAGTAGACGTCAAAACTCGTCTTGTTGTCACGGTGAAGGCGGGATTTATACACCATGCGACCCAACTTCTCCGAGTAGGTCCTGTCTTCCTTCTTTTCCAGTTCTTCAAGCACCTCGTTAAGGACCTTGATGCTGCCGCGATTCTTCGAATGTATATCCCTGAATACCTTAACGTTCTCCTGGTAAAGTTCGTTATTCTCTACACCGTACAGCGCTATGTCCTTGTCCCTCGTGACAGTGAAGAACTCCCCGGCGGAAAGCTTTCCCTCTTTCATCAGGTACCCGGCGGTCTTCTCCCTGATCTCGTTATCCGGGAAGGTCTTGAGGATGGACGTGTCGATATATCCCGCGGCGCCCTCTATGGCCACGATATCCACGTTGTAGTCACGCATAAGGCGGTCAAGTATCTCGACTATCGAATACTGGGCGGAAAGTGAAGAGTGGCAATCCTGGATATTGATGATGAGGTCACGGCCGTGGTTCAGGTTGACCGTATCTACCTGTGCGAGGTCGTCGGGTACGCGGATATCACGAAAAGCTTCAGCGTGCGCGTCACCGGTACGCGCGGAAACTTGTTTAGCAATACCTGCCATATCGCCCGCTGCCCACGCGATCTGCTGGTGCAGAAAGATGAGAGCGACGATAACTGATACTATTTTTGATGATATGCTTATTTTCTTCATAATCTACCTATTTATTGTGCTAATTACAATATATTATATACTATATGCTTGGATTGGGTCAATGGCAATAGCAAACTTTTTTATAACTTAATACTGAGGGGTTTTTATGTTGGCGAGAAACCTCTGTTTTTTTTGCTTAAGTTATTGCGAATAAAGATTTTAGGAGTATTTTTCACACATTACGCCTTGATCAGGACCTCCCGCCTGTAGCGGTCATAATAAGCTCTTATCTCATCCTCCAGAGCCACGGCTTTTACCCGCGGGATGTAGTAATAGAGGCCGGTTTTTCGCTCCCTGCGGAATCTGGGGTACGTGCCAGACACAAGATAATCCTCGTCCCCTTCCCCGCGGGAAATCAGAAGGTTCACGAACGCCTCGTACTGGTTTATATTGTGACTAGAGCCTTTTTCGAGGTCCACCTGGAGCAGTTCCATTTTCTCCGCGTCCGGGTCATATTCCAGGCCGGCGCTCAAGCACCTGATACCCGTATTGGTCTTCGTAACACCCTCATTCTCGTCGCCCAGCTTGCGGTAAAGCTCGCTCGCGCGGTACTTCTCATCTTTCCTCGGGAGCACGATCACATCTTCTTCGCCGACAACTCCGTTCAGCATCAGGTAGTCCATTACCATCTCTTTGAACTTCTTCAATCGTTCCTCGTCCATGTCCTTTTCCGGGGCGACGATGAAGAACTTGTCCTGATACGGATCTATCAGGTGACTTACATTCTGCCGCTGGCGTCTTCTCTGTATTTCAAGGCCCGGCGGGACTATCGCCGGCGCCGTTCCATTCACGATGTCCCTGCCATCGGCATAATGCGCGAGATAATGCCGGTCGACGTTCCCTAAGGTTTTTGACTGGTATTCTATACGATTAGTATCGGTATGATCTTCCGTGTAGAACCCATCAAAGGCATCCTCTACTCTTACCTGGCTTATACTCAGCTCGCTTAAACGATAAGACCGGCAATTCGGGGCCCTTCTCACGAGTATTCCCATTATATCCCGCAGAGAATCGATCTCCCTTATGGCTTGCAACCCTTCCTCGGTCAGTTCATTTACCCTCTCCGAACTGGTAAGTTCGATCACGTTATCCCGGGCTTTTCCGGCAAAGTCTGCAACTAACTTTTTGAGTTCACTGGCAACCGCTCTTCTGTCGACTCTGGTACCCCAATCCCGGGGAAAAACATCGGGGCTTATCAGCGCGCTGATGCTCTTTCCGCCGCGTGTCTTTTCCGCGAGTTCCCGCAACATAGATTCCTCGTCCCCTGACGAGTCCACACGTATGATCGTCGATACTCCGGGGATATTACGGAGATCCTCCCGATCGTTCCTGTGAAGCCCGTCATACACGTTCGAAGGTAACCCGACAACAACCTCGACTCCCAGCACGGGTTTTTCCCCTCTCCGGCGTTTTTCAGCGGCGCGCTGCATGAACCTTATGTCCCCCTGTGTCAGCCAGTCGGTTCTCCCATTCCATTCCAGGCCCCTCGACCCTGCGATCATCTTCGCCACTGCCAGGTTCATTGTAACCTTGCCTTGACTCTCGATGCTCAACGTTTCTTTCAGGGCTTCAATAGCCCTCGTATCCCCGATATTTTCGGTCAGATTGAACCTTTTCCATATGTACCCGTTGAACACGTCCAGCGTTTCCCCGAAGTTCTCGGCTCTTCCATGCCCCCGCATCTTCATGCGTTTAGAGTTGTTCCCCATCTCAAAAACATCGGCGACAATAAGAACGGTCGCGGCAAGACGTATATTGTCGGCCTGTCCGGCGGTAAGATCACCTCCGCTTACCAGTTCATTCAAGCGGCGTTCAAGCGAGTTATAATCATGGTGATAGGTAAGCAGTAGTTCCAACTCGAGCGGAAAGTCTATTTCTTTTTCCCGCAGGATCTCGACACTTCTCTTGCCGTGGCTGTAAAGAAGCCTGGCTATGGTCTCTTCTTCGCTGCTGAGATCTTCATCCGCTCCTTGCCCGAGAATGACACATTTGACATAAAGCTTGTAGACATGGTAATAGTCCCCGGTTATCCTGGCATCCATCAAAGCTTCCGTGACCGCCCGTCTCGGAATATCTTCATAGCTCAGGGCCTTTGTGCCGGCCCAGTGTGTCAGGGACGCCTGCGTCGGCTCTACCCTGTCCTCGGGATGCAGTCTGATCCCTCTGTTTACTCTGTTCAGTGCATTCCGGAAAGCGGGTCCATGTTTTTCCCCGACACCAATATCTTCCAAAAGAGCCGCTTTGTACACCAGATAAAGAAAGTCACCCCATTTACCGGATCTTTCAAGGTCGGCGAACTCACCTTTACTTCTCAACCGCTCCATTATCTGTAAAACCAGCCCCCCGGTCCTATCCATGTGTTCCTTTACCTCCGACTCAAGACCGTCATGCAATCGCTCGATCAATGCTTTCCCCCGGGGTCCCGCGATATTGTTATGCTTCTTAAGATCCGGGGACTTGGTGGATTTTACGCGCGCCCTCTTGGCTATATTCCTGTTTATTTCCCGGAAGACCCTGACATTTTCCTCATTTTTCAGGGTCCCCGGCGAGAGAATATTCCCGAGTTCCAGATATTCAGCCCCTACCGTCGTGGCCAGCATCCCGTCCGGGAACACAAAGAGATACGCCTTATCGTGTTCCGACGGGCTGATCCGCACTTTAATGCTTTTTACATCTTCATCATCTTCCGGCTCATATTCTACCCTTATCGCCTCATCTGTGCCTTTTTCCGGGTTAAATTCCCTTTTGATGCTTTCTGCCAGGTCGCGATACTCATCGTAGCTCATGAAGTATCTGTCGTTCTCTATGTCTATCTTCTCCTGCGATCTCCCTATGCGCTTGTAATAATTCAACTTCCACTGGAAGCTTTTCAACCCCTTCGTGGCCTCCCGGAGTAACAGCCCTATCCGCCTTATATAATATTTGTTCTGCGCGGTCACGACCGTAAGGACCTGTATGTTCTTATCGGGATATTTGTGCCTTAAAATATCGAGAGAACGCATGACCGCGCCAAAATGGCCCGGCCTCCGGGCCCGGGTACTTGTCTGCTCGTCATGACCGTCAAGCGACAGCGAGATAATATCCACGTAAGGCATTATCTCGTCGGCTTTTTCTTCATCCAGAAGGGTGGCATTCGTGAAAAGCCAGGTAGTATACACGCCTACATCCTTGGCGTGTTTCAGGAGCTCCGCCAGGTTCTTTTTCCGGATCGGATCGCCGGCCAGGATCTCATCCAGATACGCCGTCTGGGGCACCTGCCCGTCGGGAAAATGCAGGTCCGCCAGGAGCGGCTCTCCCCCGGTAAAGATCATGCGCCGCATCCCGTTCTCGTACATTATATCTATCATCCTCTTCTGGAACCTGAGGATGATATCCGCGCGTTCCTCATCCGAGGGACGTTCAGGGACCTCCTCTTCATCCTTTACGAACTTTAACTCGATCTCGTCGCCATCAGCAAAATCCACCCGGGCCAGCCGATCGTATCCTTTTTTCTCCTTGTAATATAGTTCGAACTTATACCTTATGACTCCCAGCTCACCGGCCAGATCGGAATTCGCATCAAGCGCCTCTTCCCGGCTTCTTTCTTCCTCAAGATACCCTACTTTCGCGTTCTCAAAATCCACCCACCGGATCTTTTTATCATCAGGCGTGAGCATCCCGTGCCTCGGCATGAACGACCCCCAGCATATGGGACAATTCAGGTTGCACTCATGAGTGACCATGAGGTCCATGCTTGACGGTAAAATGCCGCTTCCCTCGGATTCATCGAAATGTTTTTCTATAGAGTTTTTAAGTTTCAGGTAATCCTCGCTGGACGGGTCAAGAGCGATCTCAGAAAGTATCTCGTGCGTGTTCGCGAGCCTGAAATTCTGGTAATACTCAGGATCCGATATCCTCCATATGCCGCTGAGCTCTTCGGGCCCCACGACCCTCCTCATGCCGTTAGGAAATTTCATTACATACTGGTCGGTCCTTGGATATAAGAACGTCCTGATCCCGCCTTTCTCATCCCTTGTTATGAACCTGTCCACTTCGTATCCGGCGTCTTTAATTATAACTTCGATATCGGCGCATCTTTTCGCGAACATGTGCGGCCCGTTCTCATCGATCAGGTTCGCCGTAACGACAAAAGCCGTTATGGGTTTCTCGGGGTCAGGATAATCCTTTACCGCATGGACTACCGCGTTTCCCTTTCTATCCCGCCATACCACTTCACGCGGAAACCTTCGCACATCTTCAACAGGCGCCGGATAATCCCTTTCGAACATGTGCATATGCATATGTTCGGACATGCTGGTCCCGACAGCGCTTGGCCAGCTGACCTGCCATCCTTTAAGACCTTTCAGCATCTTGAACACGTCCAGGTAATATTCCGAATCGACCGAAGCCTGGCTGATATGTTCTGAATTTATCGCGATTATCTGCGAACTGAAGACCGGATTCGGATTTACGGAAAAGGCCCAGTTCTCGGCCATGGACCTCATAGCTTCGGTCGACCCCCACGGGACCTCGCAGAAAGTGCATGCCTGCGCGTTCCTGAACACCTCGTTGATCCTTCTCACGTGAGGATCGGTGGCCCTGTCCAGCACCTTCAGTATCGGCGAGGGATCCTCTATCTGTTCGGCGTTCACGCCGGATGTGAACTCTTCTTTCAAAAAGCCGCTTTTGATGTTCCTTTTGAGCTGCTCTTCTATCACTTCTTCCATGTTGGAATAATCCGAATGTATTACCGCCGGCCGGCCGTAAAAATGAACATACAAGCGCCATATCCCGCGGATAAACCACGTGCCGAAAACCGGTAAAAGGGCAAGCATGCCCGTCCAGTGATAACGAAACTCCTCGTGCATCCGGACTAACTTCTGGGCCCGGGGGGACAAAAACCCGAAAGCGTCCGTGAATTTTATTATATTGTTCGCCCTGCGGTAGGCGATTTCCTTCTCCATTGCCTCTTCTATCCGCTCGCGGTCCTCCGGCGTCCTGTCTTCCGGACCCCTTCCCTCGAGGACAAAATCGATCCACGCCTGTCGCACGGCCCTGCTCAAAAGAAAATAACGCAAGCTTCCCAGCACCATGTAACCGAACGCGCCCGTCAGCAACAGATAGGTAATACCGGAAATGGATCCCATCGAATACAGCGCAAGGACCGTAAAACACCCCGCAAAACCGGGCACGATGAACCGCCAGCCCCACCTCCTTGCCGAGGCGGCATTGAAAGGGTGTCCTCTTCTTTTCCTTTTTCTCAATTTGTTGATGAATTTTATATCTTTCTGCTGAAGTTTATGCTCACCACCCCTGGCATCAAGGGCCATCGATATAACGTTCTCGTTCCTTTCCTTTATCAGGTCTTCCAGTACACTGAATGGCTGCCACAACCGCTTTTCCGTGATCTTCTCTTTTTTATACGCTTCTCTGAGAAATTTAAAAGTTGCGTCAAAAGTCTCCGGCGGCCTGCCGTCCCTGAAAAACCTCATCCTATCCGCGTTATTCCCGGTCTCGAAGGCATCAGCGGTGTAAAGGATCATCAGCATCAGGCCCAGGTCTTCGACACTGATATCGTATGGTGATCCGGACAGCTGGTCCCTATACACTTCCTGCATGGCAAAAAATTCGGAAGGGAACTGGTGGTGCCTGACCAGGATCTCCACCTCAAGCGGCATACCGGCATTATGAGCTTTTATATCCTCGACAGACCGCCCGCCATGATCGAACATATCCCGAGCCGCGTCAACTTCCTTTTTTGACAGGTCGCTGCCCTTCAGCTTTTTAGCACTATTAACACGATCAATGAACTCCTGGACATTTGAATATCGCTTCCTTTCCTCTGAAGTAAGCTTTCCCGTGCCGAGATCCCCCGCGATCATATAGGTTTTCACGGCGGTTATCTCGTCCGGGGCAAGACACTGGCCGTCATGGATATCGGCCGCCGCCTGGAGAATATTCATAAGATCCTTTCGGGATCCTATCTCCTCTATTCTTTCGGCGATCAAGCGGGATATCGCGGAAACCCTTTTGACGTGTTCCTGGTGAACGTTGATATGCTCCAGGGATAAGGCGTACCTCTTGTTCGTCGCCAGCAACCATCTCTCCGGGGGGCTCATCTCCATAACATCTTTAAAACCGGCCCAGGACCTTTCCACTTCTTCATGCACCCTGCTGGAAGTCAGGCGCGCGAATTCCTGCCTGAACTCTCCTTCTTCACCCGTCCAGTCCATTATATGCTGCCCGGCAGGCACCACCGCTATAATGGGCCAGCAGACCTCTCTCTTTCCTTTTTCATCGGTCACCACTTTACGGTCGACCCCGGTGATCATTTTGGAAGTTATGGATTTGGACAGGAACATCGTAACTACCGGGAATTTGACATTGTTACGGGCGGAGAGCGTGAAAGCATTGGCCTGGCCTTTGGCAATTATCGCAAGAGGGGCTTCGTTCTTCAAAACACTTAAAACCTCCTCACTGAATTCATGCGGGAACGCCCCCTCGGACTTTGAACCGCTCTTGATCACCCTGATCCTGCCGTCCTTCACATGCTTTTGAAGCGCAGGATATGTATTTATGGTCTCATCCACCCCTTTCACATCGATATCCGCGAAAGAAAACTCGTCTTTGGCCGCTATAACGACATTGTGCCCCATCCTGGCAAGGAAATCCCACACGAGCGCGTCAAACTCCGTCTCTCCGATATTGTCCGTAAAGTACAGAAAAGTGCCTTTTTGGGTGGCGAAAACAAGATCCTCGAACCGCGCGAACCCGTCTATACCAAGTTTCTTCTCGGTCCTTTCATCGAGAAGGTTCCCGAACTCGTCGCTCGTGGGATCCAGGGACGCCATATCCAGGATCTTCGGGTCCATGGAAAAATCGATTATGTTGAAACGGGTGGCCAGCATGGCGAGTTCCCTGAATACCTGTTTAGCCTGCTCCACTTTTGCTCCGTTCGAGAGATCTATTTCGCCCCCTTCGCCGGTAATTTCATCAATTCTTCCCGTGAACATTCTCGCATGGTCCCTCAGGGTCTTGACCAGCGGACGAAATTGTTCCAGACCCGGAGGATGACCTTTATACTTCACATAGTTCTGCCTGATCTTGGCGAACATGAACTGCCTGATCTGCTGGAGGCTGTATCTATCTATCGCGGGGCTTTTTATGAACTGTTCCGTTTCTTTCATCATCCTTTCCAGGATAAGCCTGTCTCTCACGTCATTTTCGTCAAAGAACATCCTGTACAGCTTCCTGGCAGATCTAAGCTGGTATTCCTTGATCTCTTCCCTGTCCTCTTCTTTCTTCTCACCCAGCCGGTAGGCGCCGGGAATGTATTCCCCTCCCTCTATTGATGCCGCCAGGATCTCATCTCTTTTTTGTAAACGGCGATTCTCTATCTTTTCGTCACCGGCTACGATCTCGTCTTCCGTGTCGGATCCTATCACTTCCGCGCCGGCGGTAACATAAGAATCCTTAACAGATGATCTCTTTACTTTCGCGCCGCATTCAACACAGGAATTTTTGAATACCGAATTAAAAACCGGTATCTCAACATGGTGGGCGGGTTGACTGTAATGATGGATATCCATGTATCCCTTGCCCGCGAAAAAAGTGTCCTGCGCAAGAACCGCTTTCATGGCGACGCCCTTTTCAACGCAGGTATCACCCAAGAGAACTATGTTTCCGGCGCGGCCGTCCAATAGCGTCCCGTTCTCTACCCTGGCCGTCTCGTCAAGGATGACTTTTCCGTAAACGAATATCTGGTCTATGACCTTTTTACCGGTTCCGGGAACCTCATAGCCGAATATCCGCTCAAGGATATTTGCCGCTTCAGCCCTGTCCACTTCGTCTAACACATTCCGCGGAGTGGTGTTATGACCTACTTCTATCTCACACGCTTTCTCCGCGTAACGGCGAGCCACGGCGAAGTCCAGCTTACTTTCCGCCGTTTTCAGCGCATCATTAGCCCTATTGATAAGTAATACTTGCTTGAATTTCCGTCGTTCGTGTTCGTCACGATATCTTTGGGCAACCCGATCGATCTCTTTTTCGCCTTCATATACTATACCTTCAACCTCGGTAAGCGTTTCCCGGTCCACCCTTCTGACAAGCGATATACGGGTACTTTCGTCCACTATAAGGCCAAGCTCCTTGAAATCCACGGGGATCCCTTCACCTTCCTGATCATCCGGCTTGAGAAGCACCGTATCCAGGCTGCCGCCGGACAACAATCCCGGCAGGAGTCCATCTTCACCGGGTAATCGAACATTTGCCTCATATACCTTCCCTTCAGGTGGAGATACGACACCTTCCAGCTCGACCCCCCGCTCGACAACAGACCTGCCGGTAAGAGAAATACCTCTTTTGGTGCCGTCCAGGATGGCGCCTTTTCCTATCTTCACCGTAGCGTCAAGATGTATGTTACCCTTGAGCTTGATATTCCCGTATCCTGTTCCTTCGCTGCGGTTATCCCTGAATATACTCGACAATATGTCGTCCATATCATACTTGTGACCCACATTATCGCTGGAAATGGCTATTGTCGCATCCTTATCCACGTCGACACCAAGACCTTCTATCTTAGCGATTATCTCTTCCTTCTGTCTGTCCCTGTAATCAAGGGCGCGCGGAAGCGTTTTATTTGCGTTCGGGGCGCTCGATCCTACGGAAATCAACCTCGTCAAAGGCGCGGCCTTCGGATCCTTTTTCCGGAGTTCCCGGAAATCCTCGGCGGCAATATTAAGAAGATCGCTCGACCAGATCTCCCAGGGTCTTCGTTTCTGTCTGCCCTTCTCTCCCAGGTCGTGCCGGTATCTTCCGCAAAGAACATCACCTTTCTGTTTCGCGTAATCGGTCTCGACGATCAATATATTGGCATTGGTAAACCAGTTCGAGATCTTACCTTCCGCCTGGGCTTTAGCCATCTCCCTGGACTCCCGCCGCTCCTCTTCTGTCATTTGGTTCCACTCCTCGATCCTGACCGGTACCGGGCCGTATTCCGGGAACGTCTCCACATAAATACGGGCCCTGCCATCCGCACGGCCAGGAGGAGGGTCAAAGGGCGTTTTCGCCGCTATAGTGACCTTGGGAAGGTTTTCCTGCTCCGCCGGTGATATAAGGTTCACGGTCTTGAGATACGCGATAAAAGGATAGTTGGGATATTCATCGAGACCCCACCCGGGCGAATCGGCGTGGACGATGACCGAATAACGCGCATTACCCAGTTTTTTCCTTCTCTCAAGTTCCTGCAAGGCCTCGATATACGCGCTTCCGTGTCCTTCCCCGGAATCAAGGACCACCAGGCAATCTTCACCGAAAAGTCCATTTCTTTTTTCTCCATCCATATATTCTTCGCCGGCAATGATCTCCCTGAAAATGGTGTATGATATCTTGTCCGTTATGAACTGGCACAGCGGGCCTTCTTCCTTCCCTATGATCTCATCGACCTTCTCTTCGGCCATACCCACTACCATCGACAGGTCTTGCAGACCGTCCGGACAGCGGGTATAGACCATTATCTCGTCTATGATCGTATCCATGGCCGCGGCCAGAGAATTACCTTTTTCTCCATCTGTTATGATCCCGCCAACGGTCATATCAAGCACCCTCTCCCTTACCCTGGCTTTTACCCTGTCTTTTATGGTCTGGGAGATCTTCATGTCCTCTTTAAGGATATTGAAAACGGTTATGGAATCGACGACGATCACGTCTTCAAGCTTTCCGAAAGCGGCCGATGCCCTGGACATCTTGATGTTCGTATTATAATTATCCGGTTTGAAGACCTGTTTTACCACGATACCTTCCGGTGAGAACCGGGTGCCTTTACCTCCTCCGATTATGAATTTTCGCACGCCGAAACGCCGCGTAAGGTATTCCACAAGATCCAGGTGCTTCTCGAACTTGATCCCCTCTCTGCGTATAATGCCATATATGGTATCTACGAACTCATTGGCGTTCCGGCGGGCTTCGGAAACATTATCCTCCCCCAGCCTCTGGTATTCGACCAGGTCCCTGCCAACCACAATAGTCTCCATATCCACCCTGATCTGCGTTTTTAAAGCATACGTGTTCAGCGTATCGACGAACGCCATGTTCAACACGTTTTTCATTATCCCGGATATCCCGCCGATCTCGTTCCAGCATACCGATAATGGTTCGCTCCTTATGACCTCGTCGTCATAGATCCTGGAAAGCGCCTGATACAGTATCACCCACGCTATATTCCGTTCCCCCGAGAGATCCGGATCGTCCCAAAACCCATCAACAAGATAGACCAGGCCATCTTTCTCAAAAGCGTGAAGCGCGTTCATTTCCGTCCCCAAAGCGGCCGCTGCCGCATAACGCCTCACCTTGTCCGGCAGGTTTTCGCTTAAAAGCCATTGTATCTTTTCTTCCAGTTTTTCCCTGAGCTCCTCAGGCAATCTATCGGGGGTGATCCTGCTCACCCGTTCGGCGAGAAGACGCAGGGCATCACGCACCCTGTCCGTCTGCTGAGCGCTCAGTTCCTCGGCATTCTCCGAAAGAAACAGAGTCCTTGCCGCTATTATGTTGGCCGTCATTTCACCGGTCACTATGGCGTCATAGGTCGTCCCGGGAAAAACATCTCCCTTGCCCACGTCATACAGGCCTATGTTCCCGGCGTCTATATCGTAATACTGTTCCACAAAGCCATATTCGTTCTCATCAAGGATTCCCTTCGCGGCAGCCAGGACGTCTTCTCTTTTGTATCCGCATTCATGAAGATCCCTGATCAGTTCCGGCAATGTGACCACATACTTCGCTCCTTTTCTCTCCACCAGTCCTTCCGGATCCGCGATGACCCCATGATAGGTTTCACTTCCGATCATGGTCACAAGGAACTTATAGGGCCCGGGATCCATCAGTCCCTGCCCCCTTCCCGTCATCATATCCCTATTCGCCCTCCACATCTTGAAATATGCCGCTAAACCGGCCTTGTAGACCTCTCTTTCCTCCTTATCCGTAACGGCGGCGCAGGCGCGATATTCTGAAAGCCCGTATCCCTCTACAAATTCCCTGCTGGCAACCACCAATCTGCGGTCATCGATGTTGCGTATGGCATAAACGCGCGGGACATAATCTTCGCCGGCGTCGCTCATCTCTTTCCAGAGACGCGCTGATTTCTCGAGCTGGACCAGGCTGGTCCCCGTTTCCAGGCCGGGCTCGCCTATGACCTCTACCGCGGCCACCCTTTCGGTCCCGTCTTTCATCCTGAAAGTAAGACGGAAAACCGCCTTGTTCAGACCGCTTGCTATCCACCGTATCAAAACTCCCCGCACCTCATCAGGAGTAACGCGCATCTCTTCCACGAATTTCCTGTCCCGGCGCACAAGTCTTTCAATATTGGCCATGTCCTCATAGTAATCTTTCTCGCGCACGTACCGCTCGTGTTCAAGATAACTTTCTTTGTTATATTCTCCGGCCTCCACGAGCACCCTGAGGTATTCCAGGGCCGTTTGTTCCACATGCCGTGCCCTTGCGTGTCTGACGATCTTCTCGAGTTTCGCGACACCCCTTTCGCTGGCGGTTCCCGCTCTGTCTATTTCCTTCATGATCGCCATGAAATTCTCGTCACTTATGCCACCGGGGATAATATCTTCTCGATCCGTTTCCGCGAGGCAAGTGTATCCGGGGACGTCATAGAGAACAAGCTCTCTTTGAAGTAATCCAAAAAGTTCCGGAACTTGCTCCGGCAGGCCCGCGTGTTCGAAAAACACCGAAATATCCTCATGCGATATGTCCCTGATATCGGAAATGACCTTTTTTACATGATAAGTTTCATTGTCCACTTTATCGACCGGTATCCTTATAGACACTTCCCACTCAGGTCTGCCTTGGAAGGAACCGTTCCTGTATTCGCTTTCCAGGCGACTCGGTTCCATTTTTATCCTGATCTCGGATTCCTCATCGTCATAAATGATGAATATCCTCCCCTCGGGCCGCCCGTCCGGGGAAAGGAACTCTTGATCATAAATGGGAGCTCCTGGGGCGTTGTTTATGGTCTGTACAAGATTTACGTTACTCCCGTTTCCTTTTTCGTAGCGGTATGGCACGACGACACGGTATTTTTCATAATCGTGTCTTTCCGGCGCCGTGCCCGTTAAATAAGGGATGGGCTCATATTCCGTCTCACGCTTCTTCCTGACTATACGGCGGTTATCTTCCGGCCCGCAGTTCGCCCATTTCCAGTTTTTCCCGCCGTCCACCGAATACTTGAACGTGTAATCTCCTTCATAACATGCCGCGAAACTGCTTACAAAAGTACAAACAAACCCCTTGCCGATGTCGCTTACGTACACCAGGTCCATCTTGCGCTCTATCCACTTAAAGTAATTATCCTTCTCTCTTCTCCATACCTTCATCTTTACCAAGAATGGATCGATGCCAAGTGATTTACTTATGAAAATACCGGACGAGACCCGCACGGGTGCCATGCCGTCCGCTTCATGGACTATTTCAACAGGTGTAAAACTGCCCCAGCGCACGTTGTCGTCCGTGGTGAGATGGATATTGCCCCCTTGGAACGCCTCTTCATGTGATTTGCATATCTTTTGATATCTCGCAGGCGGGTCCTTCTGTATCTCTCCGATCCTTTTATCGACCTCTTTCAGTCTTTTCTCGTACTTTCTGCGGTCGGCCCGGCAATCGAACTCCGGGTCCACAAGATGCCGGTATTCGTCTTCGTCGAGAAGTGTTTTCTGGAGGGGATCATCAGGGGAACTGAAAACGGAGCCGAGAAGGCGTTCGCCTATGTAAATACATCCGTCCCGGTACCCCGCGTGGCAAATATGGGAGTGTTCGCCGCTTTCCCAGCCCAGCGCCGTGTCGTTGAGGACCACCCGGAAGCGCACCCGGCCGCGGTTGTCCGGAAGGTCGCCTTTCGAGTGTATCCATCTTATCATGTTCACCTGCTGCTCTTTCGTGAACACTTCATCTATGGGTATTTCTTCCCCATAAATATCATAGTTTATCCCGCCGGGTTCGTATCCATGTACCCACCGGAGCCGGTGCGCGATGAGCCGCCCGTTCCTTTCAAAAACCTCGACCATCCTGCCGTCCTTAATGAGTTCCTCCACGACCGGATCGGTCTCACCGGCTTCCGGGGCCTTGAGGGACCGGTCGGGTTCTGCCCCTTTATCCGTTCCCGTCCCTGCGCCACTTTCCGCGTCATCGGGCATCTCGATCTTCAGGAACTTGTTCTCCTGCCCTTCTTGCGCCTGGTCGAAGACCGTTAACTTATTGGTGTTATCACTGAATTTACTCGGGCCTCCATCGCGATAGACCCCTAACCTGGCCCGTAACTCATTGTATTCCTGGGAAGTTATATCTTCGTCCATGATGCTCCCTATTTTCACGTATAATAGGTCTTTTTGCGGCTGTCCGAGTTCTTTCTCCAGAGCGGTCCTCATATTCCCCATCACGGTATTGGTCACGGTCCCAAGAATGACTATGCTGCCGTCCTCGTTGATGGTTATGTCCTGCAGATCAAAAGCTATACCTAATTTGCGTCTCGACTTTTTCATGCTGCTCAGCGTCTTTTCCCCGAACTTTCTGGCGCTTTCTATCGCCTTGATCCTTTTTACCTTTGTCGCGTCATCATCGCTTACCGTTTCCGTATTGGGTACGTACGGGCAGATCGTCACGTGAAGCTCTTCCGGATCCACAAGATAGAGCCTCTCGGGGTCGGGGATCACCTCGCTAAGCCTTTCCTGGATCGAAACGACGGTTCGCCTGAGCTCACTGCCCCTGGGCTCATCGCTTATGCCGGCCGTAAGGGCCGCGCCGTCCCCTTCCTTCCAGACCCATGTCCTACTGCCTGTATCAAACCTCATCTCATTACGTCTGCCCCCTCCGCGTTTTAAGCTCTGGCGAACGTTTGCATATGTCGCTACCGGTTGCATGTCGTGCATCGTACCTTTCAGTATCTTGTTATAGCGGTCGACCTCCAATCTTTCACCTATAAAAAAGGCATAAAAATAACAAAATGGCCATGACGCCCTGAACATGTATGTTGCCGCATCGTCGAAAAGGTCGTGCCATCCTATTATTTGCCGCACTATAGGCGGCAGTTTCTCCCACGCACCGGTTTCGGTTTTCACGAACTTTCCTTTTTCATTCCTCCAGGCGATCGGAAATTTTTCCTTTTCTTCCTGAAAGAGTTTTTCAGCCAGCCTGACGTCATAAACGGACTGCTCCTGTCCTATTTCCTCCATGGTCGGTTCCTGTGTCCATTCGGCGACCTTTTTGCTGGACTTCTCCCGGATCTTCAGGTAGTGCATGTTCACCAAGGCATCTCTGACCAAACCATGGATCGAACGTTCCATGAAATTTTCTTCCAGCTTGGCCCAATCATCCCCGCCGTGCGTAACCTGTAAATGCATGCCGAAAATGCGCACGGCTATCGCGTCACAAATATAATCATCCCTACGCCTTTCAACTAACTCTTCCCTGTCATAAGATACACCTCTTGCCTCGAGTTTTTCAGGCGTGGCGATCTTTCGCATCTCTTCCACGAAGATCTTCTCTTTTGCGGAATCGTCCATGTCTTTCCCGCCGCCTTTTTCTACGAGCGTTTTAATTGCCTTGCTTACATCGGCCTCGCCGCACGCTTCTTTCAACTCGGCTATCATTGCAGGATAGATCGACCTGGCATGATCGGCCATAGATTCTTCATAGGCCTTTTCGATATGCCAGGCTATCCGCAAGTACCACCAGTACGAGAAAAGTTCATACAAGCCCATCGACACCAGGAAACAGCTTAAAAACAAGGCTACGACCACCCAGGAGAGGTTTAAGGGGCTTACATGATAAAACCAGGCGAATATCACGATATAGACTAGCCCCGCGACGAACATGCCTACGCCCTTTGTGATGATCTTGGTTCTTATATTTCTTGCCCAGTCGCGGTATAATTTCGCAGTCACACCCTCCTGATAATCTTCATATTTCTCTATCAAGTCCATGTTGCGTTTTATAAGATGATAATTGGTATATGTCAAAAATCTCAAAAATCTCCCGTCGCTTTGCAGTATGGACATGGCCGGCCTCTCACCCCCGTCCCTGTACTGGGCCAGGGTGAACTTGATGATCTCGTCCTGCTCTTTGAACAACATGAGCAGCTTGCCCACAGCGTCGGAAGTCACGCCATCCGTCTCTTGTTGTTCCTCAATATCTTTGATAACGAATTTCAGCGCCTCATAGAAAGTGTCGGTCCCTTCGCCCCTTTGCCCGCCGCGAACCGCCGGGTCTATCCTGTTCATGAACGTGCTCGCCACCCTGATAACGGCGATAAGCTTAGCCACGTTCTCGGGCTCGATAGACGGACACCTCTGCCGGATAGGCTCCTGCTCCGCTTCATACGCTTTTTGGAATTTTCCGTACCTGCCGTAATAGTCAAGCATCAGCTCTGCTTCCTCCGGAAGTTTTACATCTGCTTCTTTCAACATCTTCCGCGCGCAGAAATTGGCGCTGACCATTGACGCGGCCACTTCCTTTTCTTCACCGTCGAGAGAGCCCTTTCCCATCAGCCCGGCCATCCCGCCGCAGAAGACCTCGAACTTCTGTTCGGGTTCCGCGGCATCATCGACACCCTTATCCTTCAACAGGCATCTTACCTTGTCCCGTATGTGCCATGGTTTCCCTGATCCAGGTTCAGGATCAGGATATTGTTCAGACAAGATATCATCCATATTCTTAAATTTAGCTTTATACCGCTTTCTGGGTTCATGGCCGAGATGATGCGCGTACAGCGCTACAGCCAGAAAGACCGCCTCATCCTTCAGCCCCATCTCTTCGGCTATCTTCACGGCAAGTTCCGTCTCCCAGAAATGGTGCGGGAACCGTTCTTTTTTATACAGGTCCCCTATTTTCCACCGCAGGTTTTCCTCGGCCGCGAATTTCCTGTGGACTTCCGGCTGTCCCGAAGCAGAGCCGGCCTTCTTCGGCTGCCATACAAAAAATATGATAATGCAAATGAATCCGACCACTCCCAGCGCCGCCAGCACCCATAATAGCCCTTTTCCCGGAACACGTTCCGGTCTTGCCGGTTTTAACCCCCGGGGTTGCACGGGGCTCGGTTTTTTCGCCTCTTCTGGTCTTTTTGCTTCTTTCGGTTTTCTTGCCGCGAGCTCTTTCTTTAACAGCTCCCGCGCCTCGGCCTCTATCTTTTCCCTTACGCTCCCTTTGATGCCATCAAGAACACCGCTCTTGCTCACCCGGTTGGCTAGTTCATCAAATCTCCCGGTAGGAAGCGGAGACCCGGGCCCCAAGACATCTACATAATACTTATATACTTCCGGCGGCCTTTTCCAGCTGGGCACGGGAGCAGGTTTGAGCCAAAAATAATACCTGGTCATTATCATATTGAAAAGGTCATTGCCTGCCAGTGTAACCATTATGTCGTCTTCCGGCATGGCAACAATATCTTTCCAATCCATATCCAGCGCGCTTTCTATAAGCTCCCTGACTTTCCAGCTCATGAGGAAAGTCTCGAACTCGCGATAATGTGAACCATAGGCGAATAACTTCCTGCCTTCTTTTTTTGCCTTCTCCTCCATTTTCGCCACTATCTCCCAAGGGGGCAGGTGGTATACGAGTTCCTTCCAGTTATCGCAGAAATTCCTGTCCGCCGCCTGTTCGAACACGGGATTGCAGGATCTGGCATCGATACGACCCAGAAGGTACTTCGCGGTGGAAGGCGTAAATTTGACCAGGGGCCTGATCGCCGCCTCTCCCTGGAGATAGCTTTCGGAAAGGGCCGTCATGAGCAGGAGAAACCGGACGTCCTTTTTGTATCCCGCGCTCATTCCGCTATCGGTACATTCAAGAACCCTGTCGACAAGATAGGTCGCAGGCTCCAAAAAGGCCCTGAAGGTTTCTTCATTTTCTCCTATGATTTCGCGCGGCACTCTCACTTCCTTGGCTACTTTTAAAATGTGCCTGGGGATCTCTTTTTTCTTCTCTTTCGTGGCAACTATGGGCGGCTTTTTTTCGCCTTCCGCGGGTCTCGGCGCTTTTTCCTGCGCCGTAGCGCCGCGGATCATCCCCAACCCTAACACCGCCGCTCCGACAAGGAGTAATATGGACCGCCGCGACGGCTGGGGACCGCTGTCAAGTTTACTGCCGAGTTTTGCCAGCCGCGGCATGATCTGGTTGTCAAAATGATCTGCCAGTTCCGGGTTATCTTTGAAAGGGAACCAGCTTCTGACATTATCAAGTCCGCCTTCAGGAACACCGGCCGGGGGCACTTCATGTGTAAGGTCGGCGGTATCGACGTGGACCCACTTCCCGCTCCTCCTGCTCCGCCCTATGTTCGTAAAGTATTCCCTCGTACTTTTACCGGGACCGGTCAGGAAGAGTTTGTCGACCAGACCTTCTCCGGCGACACTTTCATGCACTTCCGCGAAAGCGTCAAGCTTATTCTTGGCTTCTTTTATCCTTCCCGCTTCGACATCCTCGCGAATCAGTTCGGCTAATGAATCCGTCTTTTCCTGGAGTACGGCATTTTCATCGCTAAGCTGGACCCCATTCTCCAGGGAAACCGTCAAATTGCCTGCCATAGAATATTCGGCCCTGCCGACGCCGGACATCTTCCCGTACTTCCCGTAGTTGTAGAACGATCCGTTTATATCTCCCTCACCGGTTTCCGGGACCGGCTCGTTCCTCATCTTTATCACGAAATCAAGGTCGTCATGCGCCAGGACCACGGCATGTTTTCTTCCCGAAACGACCCGAAACTTATAAAAAGATACAAGTTCCTGGAATTTGTCGGGAGACATCATTTTTACATCATCAAACGATACAGGTGCGCCAGGGACGCGGTCACCCGTTCCCGCGATCGGTATAGAACGCTGCTTTCTTGCCGCCCAGGCAAGCGCTACGCCGCCCAGCGCCTCGGTCAAGCCTGTCCCGGCACCGGCTTTCAGGACTGAGATCGTGTTCTTGAAGATCCTTCCTCTCTCGGCCGATCTTGAGACCGTGTCTATGAACGCGGCGGGCAGTATTTCCTCACATGCCGCCTTCGCCCTTTCGAAGCGGTCTTTCATCATCCTGAAAGCCTGGACCGGGTATTTTTTTGCCCTTACCTCCAAACCCTCTATGGCGGGCTGTATAAGTTCCACATCCTCGCCGGTCACGCGGTAACTATTGCCGTTTATCTTGATCTCACACGCGCCATCATCCACGCTTACGACATCCAGCCTCTCGAGACGTTCCCTGAGGTCTTCCGGCGTTATCGCCTTGGCGGCCAGCGCCTGCTCTCTTTCGCTTCCTTCGAGCTCCTCGTAAGCCTTTTCGTAAGCTTTAAGCCACTCTCCTATCTCGACCTTTGTATACTTCCCGGCCAGGACGCTCTGCCCCACGGCGAAGGCCAGCGTCTCCTCCAGCGCGTCGAGGTCCCCTTTGTCGAAATAAGCTTCGAGCGCGAGGTCATACGCGCCGCTCGTGGCAAGCTCTCTGTACGGGCCGGTCTTTTTCGTCAAGACCGCGATATACGGGCGGGACCTGTCAGAAGAGAATTTAGGCATGAGGACAAGATAGGACAGGCCTTTCTCTTTCATGAGTTCGGTAAGGCCGCGGGAATGGTGTCCGCCCGAGATAAGGGCGGCTACATGCTTGCCTTCTCTGCGCATCGTGGATGCCGTATTCGCCAACATCGCCTTGTTGCGCTTCTCAGCCAGCTTGTAGAACCTGAGCGCCTTTTTAGCTTCCGGGAGAAGCATCTCCAAACGCCTTTTGATATCCAGGACGGCATCCTGATCGTCATTTGTGCCCTTACCTCCAATAAAGCTCATGACCTCATCCACCGTTACTTTATCCATGTTCCTGGACAGGCGGGATACGTCCTCTCCCGAAAGTTTTATCTCAAAAAGCGCCCTCACAAGCTCTACCAGGGTGACCAGCCTGTAAAGTTCTCGCTCTTCCTGCGAGGAGAACAGCTCCTCAAGCACTTTCTCTTCTATACGATCCAGTTCTTTCTGGAGACCGATGATGTTAAGCCGCTGATAATGTTCGATGTAGTCTACATACCTGTAAAGCTGCGTATATTTTTCCGTCCGGGCGCCTTTTCTCGCGGCGAGGTCCAGAAGCCAGGTGTGATACGCCAGTTCCGTGATCTTTCCTTTCTCGAACGAAAGGGACTTAAGCACCATTTCTTCAAGATCTTCCTTCGCGGCCCCTTCCATCAGCTCATCGATCAGCTCTTTCCTCTGGGAAGTGGCTTCACTGAAGCCTATCGTCCTTTCCAGGCTGACGCAGTCCATGAAACCGTTGATGGCCGGGTATCCCCCGGTGGGAACGCCCCTCTCCCTGCAAATCTCCTCGAGAAAATCCCAGTAGACATCAAAGCTCATCTTGCCGTCGCGGTGAAGGCGGGACTTATACACCATGCGGCTCAAGTCCTCCTGATATACCTTGTCTTCCTTCTTCCTGAGCTTTTCCAGGATAAGATCGAGCGTGTCTATGCTTTCGCGGTTCTTCGAATAGATATCGCGGAAGACTTTCACGTTCTCCCGGTAAAGACCGTTATCTTCCACTCCGTACAGCGCGATATCCTCGTTCGAGGTGACCGTGAAGAACTCGCCCGCGGAAAGCTTGCCTTCTTTCATCAGGTAATCGGCCGTTTTCTCCTTGATACCGGTATCGGGGAAGGTCTTCAGGATGGACGTGTCGACATATCCTGTCGCGCCTTCTATGGCCACTACATCAACGCTGTAGTCCTGGAGAAGGCGTTTCAGTATCTCCACGATAGAATACTGGGCGGAAAGCGAAGAATGGCAATCCTGGATATTTATTATGAGATCTCGGCTGCCGTTCATGCCGATCTCGTCCAGCTGGGCAAGGTCGCTGGGAACGCGAATATCGTGAACGACTTCCGAACGGGCTGTATTGGCGCGCGCGGGAACCGGCTTTACCGGACCTGTCATATCCCCCGCCGCCCACACAATCTGCTGGTGCAGGAAAACACCCGCTACGATAACCGCTATGATCTTAAGAAATGCTCTGTTTTGCCTCATAACCCTTATATTCTCAGTTTTGTATTACTTATCACAATATATAACTATCTTATTAAACAAGTTCACTTACCCGAACTGCACAAATCCCTTCCCGTTGTCTAAATATCGCATAATAATACTATTATCAACGCATCTCCTAAAACGGTAAATTTCTGACTTTTTAATATGCTAATTATATGTTTATATATTAACATATTATATAATAATGTCAACCACCTAATCTAACTATTTTAAAACCTAACTATATCCGGGAGAAGATGTGGATAAATACATAACTTATTACATGGTAAAGATTTACTGTAAAAGTGAAACGCCCCCTCCCCCGGCTCGCTTGGCAAAGCCGGAAGGGATCGGGGGCGTTCACAGGTTAGGTTCTGTATTATGCCATTGTCAGTATGTCTTCGTAATTCTTCATCTCCTCTCTCAGTTTCTGGTAGTCAACCCTCTTCATGTTCGGTATATATATGTACCACGTGTACGTGCCGTCTTCGTCTTCCATCACTTCGACCCTGCCGAGCTCCGGCTGGATCTCTCCGTCGTTAGCTACAATACCCATTATCGCATAGAGTAACTGCGATGCTATACCGCTTTCACGCCCGTCCTGGTCCTGCATCCGGACATATACCGGAGCGTTTTCTTTGCCGAGTCCGCTCAAGTACTTCTCGTCCTCGGCGGTCAGTTTGATGGACATGGCGTCGCCCTCCGTAACTATATCACCTATGGCGATCTGGTGATCCCGGGCGTCCGCGAAGGTGCGTTTCACCATCTCGAGCGTGCCCTTGAGCGAGGTATCGTCTTCTGGTGTTACAAGCACAACGTTGTCCACGTTCAGGTATCGGTCCAGGCCCGTATCTTTCATGTATTTGACCAGGTCATCTTTCGTCTTCACGTTCTGGTCGGTAAGCCTTACCTGTATGAACTTCGACGCGTTCTCCCTGGCCTCCCCGGCATCACTGTCAAGTCCCATGCCCGCTATGGCGTTGGCGATGAACTTCAGGTCGGCAAGGCCCCTGGCCCTCACGCTTATATGTTTAGCCTTATCCCTCTGCTCGAGCTCGGCGACATACCTGTCCACCCCGGCCACTTTTTCCGGCAGGAGGTCAACATGAAGCTTGTTCAATCTCATATCGGCGATGCTCTTACTGGCAAGTTCCATGGACTCTATATCTTCCAACAATCTCGCGTACAGGACCGCGACGTCACGGATCCGTCCGGCTTTCATGATCTCTTCTACACCCGGCACATCCAGATCCTCAAGCTCCGGATGCATGAGCCTGATGATGTCTCTCTGTGCCTGGTTGGCGAATTCCTGCATGAGTTCCCCGAGCTTTTCAGTATCCACTTCGCCATCCGACGTCCTGAACCCGCTATCTATCGCGGTGCTGTCCAGAACGGCGCAGAGAACCTTTTCACCCCTGGTCTCTTCGTTGATCTTTTCTATCATGGCTTCCCTGTCATGACCGGCGACCGCCACCAGTTCAACTCCACTCTCATTGATCAGTCTCATGTCCACGTCCCTCGTAAGGGCGAGCTCAGTGCGTATATCTTCCGGGATATAGAGACGCAGTTCCATCCCGGATATATCATAATACCGGGCCGGCCTCATCGCCGCCATCCCGACAAAGAAACTTATCGAGACGCCCGCCACGACCGCCAGGAAAAGCCCCGGATTGAACCACGCGATCATCATCAGACCGGGAGCCGCCACAAGAAGCAGTAGATGTTTAAGCGTAAACCCTTTCTGCCGTCCCCTTGGCTGGGGTCGTTTCTGCGGGAGAGGCGCGATGCCCCGCTTCTCTTTCTTCTTGGGAACCCTCATACCGGTCCGTCTGGCTTTCTCTTCTTTCTTGTCAAAACGGTGCTTATCTTTAGGCGGACGCTTGCTCTCCCGTACCTGGGGCGGACCCTCCTTTCCTCCATCATCGAACGGCTTGAATTTCAGCTTCTGGGTTCTCGGGCCTCTTATCCCGATCCTTCCCATGATCTCGCTGCCTATGGGAGCCGTTCTGTCCCCGGGAGCGGTGATCCTGATCGTCACCCTGGCTTTTTTCAGCGGGCCCCCGTCCTTCCGGACGATATAATACGTTACCCACTTTTCAGTGGTCTTCTCGTAACCGAGCGAGTGGATCCTTTTCTCCGAGATCACGGCCCAGTTCCTTTCAAGAAGGGGTTTGGTGTTCGGGCCTATCAAGACCGTCTCGAGTCCCTTCCCGCCGACAGAAATATCGGCCGCGAGACGGCACCCGTCCAGCGAATCGGGGAACCTCAGATCGACCCGCAAGACATTATTCTTGCTGTCAGGTTCAAAATCAAAACCCTGCTCCGGGTTCTGCTTGTCCAGCTGCACCAGGTATTCGCCTTTTGGAGCCTTGTCGTCCTTTTCTTCTGTTCTACCGGCGTCAGCTTCGGGTTTTCCTGCAGGCATTCCGGCTTCACCGTTTTCAGCAGGCAGGGGCAGGTACCCGCCTTTTTCCATCCCTCCGCACTCGGCGTTATCCAGCGCCCTGTATAATTCAAGGATACGGCCCCAGGCGTAACTTCTGAGGTTCGGGTTCCTCCTGACCAGCCTGCGCATGTCTTTTTCGAATTCTTCCACCCATACACGGACGCCTTTCTTGCGCCTTTCTTTCTCGCTCTCGCTTTCACCGCGCTCGTTCGCTCTTCCAAGCTCTTCTATTTTCGCGCGCAGGTAACCGACACGCTGCTCGACGGACCTTTTCGTGTTGTAACGTCCCCATATCCACTTAGCGACCCATCCGGCCCCTTTGCCGTGCTCCTGGCGGTTATAATTCTCTCTAAGGATACCTTCATCACTGATATCCCCGGCTACATACCTGTTAAGATCGCTGTCGAGCAAGCCATGCGCCCTGTCGATCTCCAATCGGATCAGCTGGCCGAAAAATATGACCGGGAGTATAAGGATGATAACGATCACTAAGATCGTAACGGTCGCGATCGGCCCCCTGAAGGAAACCCAGCTCTTGGCTTTTTCATGCAGGATCTTCGCGTCCGCCAAGGATTCCCCCAGCCCTATCTGCACTGCGTCGGTCCTACCCCTTGTCCAGAACCCTTCAGCAACCCACCACAGCGCCATGACGAACCAGCATCTCGCGACACACCTTCTGGCGGGCTCGTACATCTGGTTGTAATAATCCATGAGGACCGCGATCGGCAGGAGATATTTCAGCATATGACGGGCGAACCTCCCGAACCTGTAAGGGCTTTCTGGAGCCTTACCAGGTTCTTTATGCCACCACATATATGCCCTCTCGAACCCGCAAACAGCCAGTATAAAAGCGCCTATCACCATGGGGATATGGGCGACCAACAGCGTCACCCCAAGCTGGACATACAGAAGATACGGGACCAGTAATGTCAGGATCAACCCTACCGCCCATGCCATCCAGGAAAGACGGTAAACACCTTGTATATCCTGCTGGGCCATGGACGCGAACTTCTTGATGTGCTCCACGATGGCCCGTCTGTGCGCACAGGATTGCGGGTTCATTTTCCTTATCCGTATGGAATTAGCGCCAAAAATTACCGTTATCCTTTCACTATTATTGTTATCATATATATGGATCGCGCCGTCTATCACATTGCCCGCGGCATCAAGTATGGGGCTGCTATTGACGGAACTTACGGATACGACGTTCTGTCTGCCGTCCTCTTCAATACTCGTGAACTCCACGATATTACCGTTATCCAATCCTATGCTGTAAACTGTCCTTCCCTCTTTCTTGATGTCCATGATCGTTATGCCATCGTCAGGACGTATCCCATATGCTGTATCCCCGGATCCGAATTTATCCTCCTTTTGATCCTCGCCCAGATATATTTCCTGCGGTGTATCCAAATAATTATCAGCCTGTTGATCAAGCCAGTCTTTATATTCGTCCAGTAACCCGACAATAGCGTCCGTGTCCTTGATATTGACATAAGTGTACCCGTCCGTTCCGTCCGGGGTCCTTCCCCATATCTCCAGTTTGGTCCTTCTCTGCTCAAGAAAGGCTTTGCCCGCGTCTTCTTCTCTTACCGTATCGGTATTCTCATCTTTTATCGGTCCCTTGAAACCCTTCAGGTAGCTGAACTCATCGTCCACCAGGTCCCTTATCGCGCCTTCACTTATGGATTCTTCGTTCTCGATCGCGAAACGGACCAGTGACACGAAGGCCACTCCCACGATGACCAGAGGCTGCCAGATCATGAGAAGCGCGCCGGCCCACCACACGGGCAGAAAATAATCCAGCCTGGTTATACTGTCGTTCAGGTTCTGGGCGTCCGCTACGAGTATCTCACCCGCCGCGTTACCGGTGCCAAAAGCGGGTCCAAGGTATGAGACCGCCAGATAGAAGACCAGAAGCGCTACGACAAAGGCCGCGATACCTGTTATCACTATAAGAGCCGTCCTCCGATATCCGGACTCGACACGCTCATAAATTTCCTGTTTCGCATACGCGTCCCACAAAGAGACGATAGCCAAAGCGGCCAGTCCTCCCAATATAGCGGCGGGGGTTATCCTCGGCATACCGTAGAACAGCGCCCCGAAAACAAGCATGGCGATCGTACCGATCGCGCTGACCAGGAACCAGAGACGGAGCTTCGGAGAACGCCCAAGGAACAGCCTGGTCAAAAGACCGGCCAGGACTCCCATTTTTCCCATATCTTTCTCTATACCTTCAAGATCTTTTGGTGTCGGTTTCGCCGGGATCGCAGCTACGGGTTTCACGACCCTGTTATAAAAAGCCTTGATCAGGAAGGCGATACCCAGTATCCCCAGGATGTAAATACCGCTGGTCCCCTTCACCGCGACGCCCGCGGCAAGGACGAAAACAGACCCGCCGTACAGGAGGGTTATGAACACCCCTACCGCGAAGGCCAATGTCAGTATCAGGGATGAGGCGGAAAGGAACGCCATGTTCTGTAAGATCCATAGGCCCTTGAACCAGCCTTTCACGCCGGGGCCTCCTATCGAGAATATCGGGTCCTGCTGCCACTGATAGTTCCTCGACATCCCGGTCCTGATCATGAGGCCATGGTAGATCAGCTGCCCCAGCCAGTAGAACACCAGGGCACCCAGTATAAAGCCCAGCGGGCCGCCGACGAATACGCCCAAAAGAACACCGGAAGAGGCGCTCACCACGTAACACCCTAATCCCGCCATGAATATCTGTCCCACGAACATCATGAGAGCCGGAGGATAGGAAACTATGACCCAGAACGCCTGCAGGATGATCCAGCGCTGCCTCTGCTTCCACCATCCCGGACCGAGCGCCGGCAGGGCCTCTTCAAGGACCTGGCTGAATTTGCCCACAAGGCGCGTGGCCATGAGCTTGAACAGGGCGAGACGGCTTCCTCTCTCCGCGTCCTCGATCTGGTTATACGGGTCCCAGGCGCCCGCCAACCTGAGGTCGTTCAGGTAGTTGAAAAAGCCTTTGGACGGGAGCAGGATCTTCTGCATATCCCGGTCGGTCCAGATAAGCCTGGAAAGCCTGTACCATGCCCTGTAGATAAATCCCTCGCCCCTGAGCTTCTCTTCTCTTTCCGTTTCCTCCTTGAAGACCCTGTCCCTCATGGGTTTCAACGACATCATCAGCTCCGCTCTCCACTGAAGCGGCGCCTGGCCTATCATCTCTCCTTCTTTACTGAAAACAAACTCCGTGCCGGCCAGGTTCTTCCAGAGAAATCCGTTACCCGTCCCGCCGAGGAACAGGAACCCTGTTTTTGTCTGGCCTATCTGTATAGCGTTATGCCACGCGAAATAATCGACGAATGACCACTTGGACCAGTTAGGCACGTCCATGGTGATGAGTCGGAGCTCCGACTGGATGACATCCGGTGTGTTCCTCGCCTCGAACTCGTTCCTGATGTAATTCCTTTTCGCAATGCTTCTCACGTTCTCGCGTTCGTTGGTCTCTTCCTCGCCGGTCTTGATATCATAAGTCAGTGACCTCAGGAACGCGTACAGCATGTATCTGGACCTGTCTATCGCCTCGGGAGAATCCGCGCACTTCCCGGCGTATATCTCCCTCCTTTCCAGTTCCCTTACCTGCAACTCGCCCCGCGCTCTTCTTATCTCGGCCTCTTTCTCGGCGATACGGTCTTTGATCGGTTTTCTCCGATTCGCGTTATTCTCGCTCATGAGCATGCCCTTGAGGACCCTTAACTGTCCTTCCGCCGCGGAAATACCATCCCTTAACGACAGCATCTGCCGTTCAATAATCCGTATGCCGTTATCCATGGCCAGGCCGCGCGCGTCACGGCCGCCGGTCATGGTCTCTTCGAACTCATCCATGAACGCGCCCAGATCATCCTCCGAGACCCCCGCGAGGGAGCACAAACCTTCCAGTTTCACGTTAAAATCTCTCTCCAGCTCGGGTCTCTGCCTGTCTATGTCTATACCCCACGCTTCCTTGTCAAGTTCCTGCGCCACGTTATCGTCCTCGTTCTCCTCCTTGGCCTTGAGCTGCGCTCTTATGGCCCTGCTCCTCATGTTCAGGACACATTGTTTGGAGATCGCGAGGAGCGGCTGAAGCATGTCCTCCTCGTCTACCAGCTCGATGTACCTCGGAAGCGGTATGTTATTTTTACCAAGTTTATACTGGAGGGATGAAACAGCTCTGGTGTTCAGGTTCGGTTTCATGGTAAGCTTTGGCTGATTCTTGCCGTAGTTGGCGCCTTCGTCGCCGGTGGCGTCGAGCATGAGCTTCTCCAGGTAGTCCCTGAAGTTCACACCGTCTATGTTCTTGCCGGAACCTTCGTCCCATTCCACACCGAACAATTCCTCAACTGCCTGGAAAAGATTCCTGTCGTTATCGTCTATACAGGGGACGACCCTCGCGGGAAGGTCTTTCACGTCTTCTACTTTCGCCGTGCCGGGATAAAAGTCAAGAAGGGTCGTCACCAGCCTCCTGAACTTGTTCTTGGTGGTCTGGCGGTCCTTGGGGGAAAATTTTCCGAATATCGTAAGCAAAAGATAGATGTCGGGGAACACGCCGGGGTGGTTGCCTATCAGGTGAAGTACTCCTTCCTTACCTAACCGCTCGATGATATCCGTACAGGAACAGTCTCTATTCTCTTCCTTGAACGCTTCCCACGCGTCGTCATCATCGATCGCCAGGCCTATCCACTCCCGCACCCTGTCGTCCTCCCTGGCGATATTCCTTAACTTGTCTACCAGTTCTTCCCTTTCCATCGTCGAGAGGAAAAGGGCTTGCAACAGCCCGTGATGGAGAAGCAGGCGGTAATACGGGTGGTCGCTGGGTGACATGCCTTCTATCGCCAGGATCCTGTAATTTTCCTGGTAGTCTTTGCGTATCGCCTGTAAAAGACCTTTGACGTCCATATCTCCCCGGTGTCCGTGGAGCCAATCCGCCAGAAAACCGGGCACTCTATCGCCCTGGCCATCCTGGCGCATGTCTGCCACCGCATCATATATGGCCTGCTCTATAATGTTCTCGGGGACGAACCTCATGATATGGTCCTCGTCCTCGGCGGTCTCGTCCCTTCCCTTGAACCGTACGATAAGGAAGAAAAGCTTCTGCAAATTCGCGATGTTGACAAAATACAGCGGCCCCATGGTAACGGTCACGGCTGCCACCCAACCTAGACCCGTGGGAACGACCGGCTTCGCCGCGATGAGCCACGGAGAAACACTATAGTAAGCAAAGATCAACAGGGTCATCACTGCCAACGTCAAAACAAGGAATAATCCGTGCCTGATGATACCGTGCATATAACTCGAACGGGCGGGATCCGTCCCGATACCGCCGGATGTCCTTTCGGTCTTGTCCTCCGTGACCCTGTGATCGTAATCGCTTATGTCGTTTATCACTTCATACAGCTCACGCCTGGGCGTGCCTTCGGTCCTGTTACGATACTCGTCTATCTTCAGTTCCCGGCCGATGGTCTTTACCTTATAAGCCAGCGTGTCCATGTATTTCGGCAGGTTGTTTATAGGCGCGAAATGGACGGCGTTATTATAGGTCATGGGCCCGTTATAAAGGGCGTCATCCGACACTTCCCTGTATCCCCACCCGCTGTATACCGGATCATCCTGGTAATCGGACACCTTACCCGGCATGAGCAGACACGCCCCGTCGGGGGAAACGAGCCGGGTAAAATGCTCGCCCTTCACGTACAGGGTCGGCACGTATTTCGGGCTGAAACCGTAGTCGGGGCCCTGGAACCTGGCGAACAGTTTGTAGCCCTCGGGGTTGTCCTGGATGAACTCGAGCCAGTGATCGCAGTATTCAATATACTGTAGGATATTTATGTTCTGCGCCTTTGCCTCTATATAGCTGTCCGGATGATCAAAAGCGGGCTGGACCGTCATTGTCATGAGCGTGTTCCAGCCTTCGTTGGTCAAATGCCGGCCGTATTCCTCCCTGAGCTCCGCGAGATTCTCTCTCGCTTCCGCAAGCCTTCCTCTCAGACCTCTTATAGTATCTTGTTGATCAGTGGCACGCTGACGCTTGTTGATGACCTTATTATAGAACTCCAAAATGACGTATCTGTTCAGGAACACGCCGAAGACCAGGAACACAAGACCAAGCAGAGCAAGACCAATATCCCACCTGGCATACACGTAAGCCCCCCTAAAGATCCATCCGGCCAGGACCAGGCTCACTATACCGATATTCGACCATATCTCCCTGACGGCGGGTTTGCCTCCGTTCCTGAAAACCCTTACTTTCTCCAGTTTCATCAACTCGTCATGGATGTGCCCCTTCATCCCGTCGTCTTTCCTGTCACTCCGCTTGCCGTGGGCCCTGTCCCAGATCCTTTCGGCCAGGCCGGTCCTATCCGGATCTCTACCCGTATCAAGCAGGTCATCGGCCAGCGCCATGCGCCTGTCACCGCCGCCGGGCTGCAGAAGATTCGCGGTCGCATCGATCTTGACCGGCTTATCCTGTGGCAGTTCTCTCTGCCGGACCGCGCCGCCCATTCCTTCCTGAGGCGCGCGGTAAAGGAGCCAGTTTATGATCCTGTCATACACGGGAAAATAAAGCGCGGGCAGAGCTATAAGATCGTTCAGTATCCCGGCCAATAACCCGCCTGTAAAGACATGGATAAGTTCGTGTCTGTCGATATAACGCTGCGCTTTGGAAGGCAGTTGGCTATATGCCGCCGTCTTCGTGCCATCTGAAAGGGCCAGGGGGACCGTCAGAGAATCCGTCGCATATATGCCCCCCATCAGCAGATATATCGACCTTAAAAGCACATGTCCGGCAAGAACGATCAGGATCGTATTCCATAAGAGCCCTTGCGGATAGACCCCGGCCAGATAGACCAATCCCATCGCGAGTGTCAAAAGAAGCGGCGCGGCAAGAGCCGTTATCGGCTTGAAGGCGTGCGTGCCGTCGTGCGGCCTGTCGTGACGGGCAGGGCCGGGCTCATCATCACCTTCCGCCTCGTCATCTCCAGTCCCGGTTCCTGTCCCTCTCGGAACAAACCTTCTTGTTGCCAATACTTTTCCCCTTCTTGCCCTTCGCAATCTCACAATGACCACAAGGGTCGCAAACGCCGCAACTGCAAGAGCGAACACCCAAGCCGACTTTTCAACAGTCTCCCTGAGCATATTCCGACTATCTCTTTCGTAATACCTGTCTGCCGCACCTTCTTCCTTCTTGTCGGAAACCAGTTCGTACTCCAGCTTGGCGCCGATATCCCTGTCGGTCAATCCCCTGTTCTTATCCTTTGCGTAAAGGATCGCCTTCTTTATTATCTTTATGCGTTTCGGGCGTTTGTTCAGTTTCGTTATCCGCGGTGAATTCTCTACCAGTTCCCTGAACTCCGGGATCCTTGAAACGGCGACGACATACCCGAGGAACTCTTCCATCTGCGCGCTATCACCGAAATCCACCTCTTTTTCCTTGCCGGTCACCAGCGTCCATTCCGACACGCCCTTTTCCTTGTCGGTCATCAACGTCCAGTCCAGCACGAGGTTACGCAGTTCCGGATCTGAATAATCGGCGGACAGGCCGAACCTTTCCAGCACTTTTTCGAACGTGGCCAGCACCTTTGGGCTTCTTTTTAAAAGGGCCTTCAGCTGAGCTGAACTCAGCTTCTCGCCCTTGGCTTCCTTGTTCCTTACCTTGTTATAGATCGCGTCCACCATCTCGTTGCGCCATGTGTCGCTGAAAAGGGGATCCTCGGCGGCGATCTCCTCGGCTTCTTTGCGATCCGCGGCATGGACCCTCTCCGTCAGATGGAGCCGGGCTTCTTCAGCTTTCTTCCTGGCTTTTTCCCTCTCGCGGTGTTCTTTCCCGACATCCTTGATGAGCTCATCGATGTTCTCCCTCAGCGTCTTGTTCTCGCCGGGATCATATGTCCTCTTTACCTGGACACCCTGGGGATTGAACATGACCCTTTCGATCGTCCCGTCCTTTTTCTTTACGCCTTTCCAGTGATACACTTCCTTCAGCCAGAAGGTCTTCGAGTCAGGAAGATTTTTAGTGTCCTGTAAAAGAGTGCCGTCGGCCATCTTCATCTTCGGTGAAAGGGAAGCTATGTTCCTGACGACCTTCCCGATATCAAGTGTTACTTTCACCCATCCTTCTTCTTTGGTCCCGTCTTTCTTTTTAGGCTCCGTGGTGCTGACACGGTATTGTGTCCCGCGCAGGCTATCGATCTCGCCCGTTTTCTCATTCTCGACGGGATACTCGTATATCTCCCACGTATCCCCGTCCTTTTTCACCGTGAATACGGCGGGTTCAGTTCCCCTGTCCTTGGCGGCATGCGCGCGGTAATTCGTTCCTGTATAGGTGTAGATCATGTCCAACTCGGCATCCTCGGCCCTTATGCGGGTCACCTCCGATGTCTTCCTGTCCCACGGCTTGGTGGTCTGTGCGTTCCTGATCATATCCTCGAAACTGACACCCGGGCTCCGTCTGAAACTCGCCACAAGCCGGCTTTTCCTGATGCCTTCTTTCTGGCTGAGATAAAAACGCCCTTTCACGTAGTCAGGATCGCTTCGCCAGGGTATGGAGTATACATAGTCCGGGTTCCGGGGGTCATACACGTATCTTTTTACCCGGTTCCTCGCGATCCCTTCATTAAAATTATCGTTATCGATCTTTACGCATTTGTCCGGTGTGTCGCCGAGCCCTGTGAACTCGCCCGTTTCCGGATCTATAACGACCCTTTTGGGGTCAAGGCCCCAGAACTCTCTTACCTTCTTGTCCGGGAAGATGCCGAAAAGCTCGATAACTCCTTCTCCTTCGAACACGCCCTTGACCGAATACTCTTTTGTCTTTTCGTCCCTTTCCAGGTGGATAGTGATGAACCGGTCGGTCTCGGGCATGCGGTACCTCCTGGCGATAAGGCTGCCCTTGGCAAAATCCAGGTGAAGTTTGCCTTCTGCTTTCACGAGAGGCGCCCGCCATGTTTCCGACTCATATTCGATACCCGACTTCAGCGAAGTGGTAAGAAGGCCGGTCACTATCTGTCCTTCCTCCAGCGGCGCATTGGCAGGCACATCAGTGCCATCCGGATATTTTCGGTCATACATGGAAATGATAAGCCGCTGTTCGTTCTCCAGGTCGAACCTGTATACGACGATCTCGTACGGCTTCGGGTAATCTTCCCCTTCCGGTGTCAATCTCCAGGCCTTGCTAGCTATCGGTTTATCGCTGGTCGGAAGCCCGCTTATCGCCCTGTAAAGGTTATATTCGTATTCCTTCCTGTATCTCTTGAATTGGGACCTTTCATTTTCTACCAGGTACAGGTCGTTTTTCTCGGTATCGGTGTTCCTTATCACAGTCGATTCTTTCAAAAGCACCCGCACCTCTTTCCCGTCGCCTTCCTTGGGAATATAACCATAATATTCATCGCTCCGGCTTGAATCATCTACCTCGCCCCGTCTAATATCCTCTTCCTTGCTGCGGCCCGAAACGGGAGTGTAATGCAATATATGGTGGATAGCCCCGTTGCCCCTCTGGTGTGTCATCCTGTCCTGGTACAAGGGCTTCCCGTAAACATCGTAGATACCGAAAGACACGTGCGTCTTCGTGGCTTCCCGCTCGACCAGTTCTATTATCCTCGCGTCCTCCGGCACCTTGACAATGTCAAGAGTACCGTCCGGCCTGGCAAACACGGCGTTAAGAGTGCCTTCTTTCTCATCGTAAGAAAGAAGGCCGATCTTTACCGGCTTATCCAGTTTTTTCCCGTCAGAACTCCGGTACCTCATTAAGGGGCCCGTCGCCCTCTTAATGGCATGGGGTTCGAATATCACCGGAACGAAGGGCCTTTCTTCCTCACTCTTTGAATCCTGGCGGGTGCCGGAAGAGACCACTTCCACGGGAATGCCGTATTTATTCTTCTCGGTCGTCACTTCCATGTCTATCTTCGGCCATTCGTCGTCTTTGCTCTTTTTGGTCATGAACTCGGTCGTAGTGCCATCCTCGTGATACTCTATCTTTTTCGCCACTTCGTAAGTCCTTCTCACGTCGACGTTCTCCAGGTCCGCGAAATTATCCTGCTTCTCCTCAACGATCGCCCAGGACTTTACGAGATCCCACCTGTCGTTCTCCCTGAGGTATTCATCGAAAACTATCCGGTGGCTCATTTTCTCGACCAGTTCGTTCGTCTCCCGGTCATAAACGAACGTTTCCATGACGTTATCGTATTTTTTACCGTCGATCTCTTTGGTCTTATGAAATCTGAGGATCTTCACGCGGTTCGTCTCGCGGTCCAGCGTGACCTTGAACAGCAGGCGCCCATCCATGTTCGTGATGATACGCTCTTCCCTCGCGACCAGGATCCTCTGCTCGTTATGATCGTACTTGCATTCGATATGGAACTTATACTGCACCTCCTGCGCGGGCCTGTACGTCAAACCTTCCGGGAAATCCCGCGACGATAAAGTTCCCCCCTGGATCAATTTAGACGGAAAAGTAAAAACCCTGCCGTCGAACGTGGTGCCGTCCTCTATGGTCCTTTGTTTCCTGTATTCGGGTTTCAAAAGGTTCACGCCGTTCCTTTCCGCGCGGCTGGGCTTGAGGATCACGGGTTTGAGCTCGACGGTCCTGCCCGGGTCGATCACCGCGGAGTAGGATGTGGTGCCGTCGTATTCAAGCTCGGTCAGATAGTCGAACGCGTAATCATATCTTTCGGTGATCTGCCCGAGCATCAGCTTCCTGGATATCACGGTAGTGCCGTTCTCGTCCCTGTAAAGATGATAACGTATCGCTCCTCCCGTCCTGGTGAAATTCCTGCCCTTCTCATCCCTTCCCCTCTCCCTGGGTATTTCCTTGCCTTTTTCTATCTTCGGCGGCAGGACTTCCTCCCATACGCCGGTGTCATAATTGACAAAATACTTCCTTTCCCAGAGCTCTCTGCCGTCCTTCAGACCCTGGAACTGGAATCCCGCTTTATAATAAAAATGTTTCACGCCTTTGTTCTCGCCGAAATGGAATATCTTGTACCTTTTCTCGACTATAAAGTCCGTTTCGGGGTCCCTCATGTAGACCGTCTCGATCGTATACCCGGGGGATTTGGACGAGTCCCGCACCTGGTCCCAGAGAAGGACCTTTTTCTCGTCCTCCAGGCGGTTCTGGCGATAATCCATCCTTCCCGTCAGGATATTCCACTGCCGCCCTTCAAGGACATATATACTGCCTTCCAGCCTTTTATCGAACGCTTTCTCGTGCGCTTTCTCGGCTATCCTCCTTATCCTTTCTATATCCCCTATCGTGTCGGCCAGGGCCTGCTTCAGTTGGTCCGAGGAGCCCTCTTCTTTTATTATCCCGGCTATCGCGGCTTCCTTTTTCCTGCGGATATCATCATCTATTCTCGCTATGCGCCCCTGTTTTATCTTGTAAAGGAGTTTGTCCTTTTCACTCTTCTTCGCCGCTATTCTTTTTTTCTTTCTTATTATTTCCTTCTTTTTTCTCGCGATCTCGGCTTTTTTATCCGCTATCTCTTTCTGTCTTTTAGCTCTTGCTTTTTCGCCGCGGACCTGCCTCGCGTCTTTTTCCATTCCTCTTGCGGCTTCTTCCAGAAGTTTCACGTTCTCTTCCGATGTCTTCAGGTCCTCTTCAAGGCTTACCACAAGCTCTTCCGACAACAGGACGACCTTCCTGTCCTCTATCTCTTCCTGTATTTTCGCCCTCTCTCCGGCGTCTTTCTCTTTCCTCTTCTCGCTCTCCAGGGCGCGCACTTCCTCCCGCAATCTGCCTATATCGCCTTTCGCTATAGCCGCTATGCGCTCATCCCGGTATCTTTTCGCTTCCTCGATCTGGTCCTTTCTTTCCTTTATGGCTTCTCTTCTCCATTTTTCCGCTTCCTTATCGTCCACTATTCCTTTTTGCCACTCTTCCAGTTCTTTGATCTCTCTATCCAGTTCCTGCAATTCCTTTTCTTCCTCTTCTACCGTTACCTCATCCTTCGCGAGCGATCTTTTCTGCTCTTCCAGTTTTCCTTTTGCCTCTTCTATCTTCTTTATCTCTTCCTGCTGTTTTGCCAGGGCTTCTTTCATCTTTGCCAGTTCTTCTTTTTGGGCAGGTGCGGGTTCCTCTTTTTCGGGCTTTACGGGTTTTGCCGCTTTTATAATGACCTCTCCCAATTCGCTGATATTAGTATTGGTAGCACCGGGGTAAACCCTCCCTTCTTCCACTTTATAATCCTTCCAGAAGCTGATTCCCTCGTAACCTTTTGCCTGAAAACCTGTTACGATAGCTTCCATCTCCGCCGCGGAAGGTGTTCCAGCTTTATCCTTTGAGCGATAAACTCCAACCTCGCCTATCCCGACGGGAACATCTCTTCCCGCTGCACCCTTCAACATGTCCCGGAGATCACCCGCGCTCGGGAATTCTCCCACCAGCCCGGCCAGGTCCTTATCCGTGCGGTAAACAGGCACGTAATAGTGCATCTCCACCGCGACATTCTTCTTAGCCAGGATCTCGGGAGATTCTTTCGCCCAGTTATACCACAGGTCGTCCTTATCCATACAACTTATCACGACCGGTATATCGCCTGCCGCCTCTGCTACTTCGGACGCGAAATCCCGTACCGCGTCAAATCCCGCTATCCTGTCGGCTTTTTCCAGCTCTCCAGCGGCATCGTTCTGTCCCTTTTCCCTGAGTTCTTCAGCTCTTTTCGCGATACTGCCCTTCTGCGCGTCGGTCGCGTAACCCGATGCTTCGGCATGAGCGTCAGGCCACTGTTTCTTCATCGCTTCATCCAGTTTGTTATTGCCTTGCTCGTCTTTCGCGTCCATGGGGATCCCGGTAACAATGTGCATGGCCTTTTTCACAAAGTTATACTTGGCATCTTTTATCGCCCGCGGTTCGTTGAACGGCTCTATGGCTTTCACTACATGGGCATATTTGTGGTTCTTCAGGCGTCCCACGAGTTCTTTCGTGAGCTTTAGGAATTCGTCCTTTTTCCCTATAAGCAGTTCCGGTTTTTCTCCGACCTTCTCGCCGTCATCGTTCGTCGGCCTCCCATCACTAAAGTCATGATTATAAAGCACCAGGGAAAGTCCGATACCGTACTTATCCGCTGTTTCCAGCAAAGCGTCTATATCTTTATTTACTTCCGGCTGGAAAGAGAACGTCCCGTCATTATTCTCCACTATGCCTGGCATGAAGTTGCTGAAGAGGAATACGCGCGTTTGCGTTATTCCGGCTTCCTTCATCTCATTGAACCGGGCATCAAGGAATCTCCTGCCTACGTCTGAACTGAAGCCCTTGTGCGTCGCACCCGGATAGTTCCCGACGTCCTCGCCGTAATGCCTCCAGGGCAGGTTGACGCTAACCCCGGATCCGGCCGCGGTCGTCACGGGAGTCGCCTCTTTTATCTTTTCCTGCAGCTTCCTCGCGGCGGCCTCCTTATTTTCGATCTGTTCCTCAAGAACCGTTATCTCCCCTTCCAGGCGTTTTATTGTCTCTTCTTCTTTGCGTTTTTCCTCGTCTGTTTGCGCTTTCTCTTTTTCTTTTCTCTTCTTGATCTCTTCCGCTTTCTTCTTTCTCTCTTCCCGTACCTGTTGCAGTTCCCTTCTGGCCTCGATAAGAGCCTCTTTCCTTCTGGTCTGGAACTTTTCATCGTCCTCAAGCTCCTCTATCTCGCCCTTTAAAGCCCGTATCTTCGCACCCGTCCGCGTCCGGACGTCTTTCTCGACCTCGCCTTCCGCTCTCTTCGTCCTGTCAACCTTCTCTTCCCACAGCCTTCTCTCCACGTCCTCTATTTTCTTGACGGCCCTTTTCAAGGCCCTTCTCACGTTGGGATCGCCGATCTGGGCTATCCTCTCGTCCCTCATCCTTTCTATTTCAGCCTCGATCCTGTTCCAGCCATAAACGCGCCTGAACTCTTCCCTCTTGATGGGAGCGTCAAACCCTTTCGCCGCCTTCAGGCTTTCACCCTCGCCTTTTATGCCGGCGACCCAGCCCTCGGAGACGGTGATCTTCTCATCATCATCAAAGAAAGTCACCCACGTTTCCTCGACCTTCCTGTGCTTCAACTCTTCCGTCTCTATGGTCTCGCTGGTGACCACCAGACGGTTCTTGTCCTCTTCCTTGAAGATATATCCTTTCTTGGCTTCCGACCCGTCCTTGTTGTATTCGGTCAGGGGGAGCCTGTAGCCCGACCTTATCGTGACCTTCCTGCTGCCGTCGGGCAGTCGGAAAAGGAAATTACGGAGTTTTGTCGCTTTACCCCATTTTTGAAAGCGCCAGGGCCTGGTCCAGTTGCCGTCTTCGTCCTTTTCTCCTTTTATCGTCCAATCCTCTTCGTCAAAAACGCCTTTCCATACTTCGTACGGGAATATATCCATGCCGCGATTGATCGAGACCTCTCCTTTCGCGGCATCCACATAACAGGTCACGCGCTTGCCGTTCTGCTTCGCGGGATATGCTTCCCCTCGGTGATTTACGAAATAGAGGGCGTTGAACAGCGGGTCGTCATAATCAGCCAGGAACTCGCCTTTATCGTCCTCCATCTGGGGAAGGATCTTTTCCTCCAGATACCTCACGTTATCTTCGAAATCCCATTCATTCCGGCATCCTTCCGTTATCCCGGTATACAGCTTGAAAAGATTGATGGCCAGTATGGAATCATAAACGGTCTGTTTCTCGGCCTCGATAAGCTTCTCCAGCCTCTCAAGCCTGGTGCGGTCTTTATCGCTGGGATCTTCGACCTTTTTGAGCGTGTCCCTGTCCTTCATGAGGACCCTGAGCCTCTCGGCCTCTTCGTGCCGGTAGAACTCGGGCGTGCCCGGGCGCGGGGTAAAATGCTTTTCGGCGATCGGGCGCAACCTTTCAAGCTTGGGCATAGCTTTATCGAACTCTTCATCGCTCATCCTCGCCAGGTTCTTGAACCGGAAGGACACATCCAGCACCCTCGCGTTCGCGGGACTGCCTACCTCGTACGGCTTCCCCATGAATCCGGAGGTTTCTTCCGCCACGCCGCATCTGGCCTGTCTCACGTCTTCATCCGTAAGGTCCATTCCCAGCTTGTTCAAGCCCTCCTTGAATATCCTTATCCAACGGTCATCGGAAGAATCCTTTCCGGAAAGTTTATCGAACAGATCATAAAGGTGCGCGCTCGTCCTGTTACGCGCCGTCTGCTCATCCTCACCCCATACATCCATCCTGACATGATCGGAGAACGCCAGCCAATCCGCAAGGCCTAACATATTGAACAGGTACGGGTACGTGCCCCGTTCCGGGTGGTTGACAAGGCCGGACTTCTCCTGCGTCGTGAGCGGGTAGATGAACGTCCCCAGGAAATCCGGGAACGTCCTGTGCAGCTTTTCCTTGTTCCCCTCTACCATCCTGTACCGCTTGAGAAGCGAAGAAGCCCACATGGCCATTCCGTGCACGTGAAGTACAGCCTCTTCCCTTGTTTTACATCGATGGGTGTTACAAAGCTGGGCAAGCATGCGCACCCATTCCTTCCGGGTAATACCTTTCTTTTGTGAAATGACTTTCGTGGCCTGCGGGCCAAGTACTTGCAAAAACCTTTCTACCGCTTTATTGAAATATGGATCCTCTTCCAGTCCCATTATATCGGTCATCTCGGGGGTCCTGATCCCCTGGTCCTCTTCAAACGGCATTTCCTGTTCTTCGCGCAACCTGTCGGTCAGCTCTTCCATGTACCTTATGGCCTCTTCCCTGTCCTTGTGCTTAAGGTCCCTGCAGACCAGGGCCCACGCGCGGACCTGGCTGTCCCGGGTCAGCTTGCTGAATTCGGCGGATCTTGCCGCGTCCGGCCTGGGCAGGTTGTCCATGAAATTCCCCACGGCCGCTATAAAACCCCTGTCTTTTTCCAGACCTTTAAGCCCGGACGCGGCGGGAGCACGGGGAACCGTCACGTCAAGTTTGCGTAAAATGGCCGAAAGTTCCCTGACCTGGCGGTTGTAACTGGTCGTGAGCTTCATGAACTCCTGACGGGCGTTCGCCCATTCCTGCGCCTTTTCAAGTACATCATCGATATTGGTATCATTTCTTTCATACTTGTTGAAAGTCAGCACAAAATTCCCGGCAGTGAGCCTCAGTGAACGGGCCCGGTCTTCCAGCAGTCCTCTTGTGTGAAAAATAGCGTCCTTGTACTGCCTCAATTCCGCCCGCATCTGCTCCGACAGGTCCAATACCCCCTCTTCCGCCTGTGACATGCTGAGATAAGCCATGACATTCTCGGTTTCCCTCTTATGATCGGTGACCAGGGGTATCTCAATAGAAATCCCTCCTATCGACGGCGAAGAAAGCGGCAGGCCGAACCATATCCTTACATCCGGGCTGAATTTCATCCAGAAACCCGCCAGCTTGTAATTGCCTTCCGCTTCCTTGACCAGGGCCTTCATCCTCTTGAGGGCGGGGTGGGCCGCGACCACCTGGGCGCTTACTTCCTCCCACTCCCTTACAGCGGCATCCAGGTCCTTGAGGGCCGAATACCCTCTCCTGAACTTGATCCATAACCGCTTAAATTGGGCATCATCGATCTTAGTGACGTCCACCGGCGTTCCGTCTTCCAGGACGAACACGGCGCGACCTTTCATCTCTTCCTTGAGCTGTCCCTGGAAGAACTTCGTCATCATCTCCGCCCTGGCCAGCTGCTTTTCCTTCTCGAGTTTCAGTGTCTTGAGCCTGTAGATCCCTCTCTCGGACGATGTCTCATCGCGGTGCTTTATGGTATCTTCCGCGGAACTGATCACCATATCCAGTTCCCTTATTTCCCCTTTTAACCTGTTCTCCTGCTGTCTGGAATTTTCATACTGCGTGGCGACGTTCACGAGCCTGGACTCGTCGCGCAATTCCTCCTCGGCCATGCGGGCTTCTTCCTGCTCTACGATATGACCCTTTATCTCCTGCTTGAGTGGGTCCTTGAAAAGATTGAATTTGATGTTTATAAGCATTGTCGGGAACGTCGGCTTGGGCCTGTATTTACCCAGCTCTATGCCGGCCCTGGCCTCGGCCCTTCTGATCTCTTCTTCCGTCCTCATCAGGTCGTTCATCATGTCGATGTGTGATACCAGCTTCTGGTTGTACAGATACGCGTTTATATGATCGTCCTTCAGCTTGGCACGGCCGGTTACCGGGTCGTAATATCTGAACTGTTTCCACTGGGCGTCCCCGGCCATCTTGTGCAATAACCTGTCAACCCAGAAAATGGCGTTGTCGCGGGCGGCCAGCTGGTTCTTTATCGGGGAACCGGCGCCGAAGAACTTGGAGATCTGGAAACGCACGGAAAGACCCATGTTGTAGAAGAACAGCCGTTTTTCCAGCCTCGCGCGCCACGCGTTATAAGCGGACGGGGCCAGACCGGACCGCTGGGCAAAATTCCTGAGGATCACGCCCGCGTTCATGGTCATACCACAATCATCAAGGGCATCGAGATACCTGTATACCGCGTCTTCCATGCTGTTAACGGAATTCTGAAGCTTGGCCTCCATGAAAAGTATCTCATTGTACAGGCTCACCCCGGCATACCTGAGATCCAGCGACAGCCTGTACAGGCTGTCGAGATATTTCCTGTCGGCCTCGACTTCGGCAATGGCGGTCTTCAGGTTCCCTCTTGCTGCGTCAAGTTCGGCTTCGTTCTGCGCTTTAAAGTCCCGGACCCTGGCCCGTTCCATGTCGATCTGGTTGTCCCACTTCCTTATCAGGACCTTCTGCTTCTTCAGGAAAGCGTCGAAACCTTCGGGGCTGGTATCCACGTTCTGGATGAACTCAAAAACATCTCCCGAAAAAGTAAGGCCGAAATTATCCTTGTCCTCTCCCTGCTTGAAACTGGAAAAGCACATCTTGAACAGGGCGGTGATCAGGCTGTTGTCCTCCCTCATCTTCAGTATCTCCACTGCCTGCTGTTTCCTGAGCTTGAGTATCTCCAGCCGCAGGTTGGGGTTGGGCTTCCTCAGCGGCTTATCCAGCGAAGAAGGATCAAGCTCCTCGAACTTCTTGCCTGTAAGATGCTCGAGGGCCATCCTGGCGTTCTTAAGATTATTTTCAGCAGTGCGGCGCAATACCTCGCATTCTCCCATCTCGGATTTTATCTTTGTTGCTTTACCCACTTCGCCGCGCTTTTCGGCGGCTTTAAGCGCCGTTTCCCATTTTTCCACGGCTATCCTCAGGTTCTTTACCCGCGCCTTCGCGCTCAGGCACCTCCTGTAAGCTTTCTGGACTTCATACGGCAGTCTTTCTTTCACATATTTCTTCTGAAGCTTCGCTATCCTGACATCCAGCTCCAGGAACTTCTCAAGATGCTTCCATCCCGGGCCCTTTAACTGGAAACTGGTTTCTATGTTCTTCGGTCCTCCTCCCGTATACCCCAGCCTTGTAATGAGAAGGGCCGGCTTTTCTCTGGCTTCCTGATACAGTCTGCGCGCCTTGTCTTCATCGGCTTCCGCCGAAGCCAGGGCCCCGCTTTTTTCGGCCTTGACAATAGCGTCGCGTTTCGCCATGTCACGGGTGTACTTTCCGGGCACCAGTTCTCTTTCCTCCTCAGGAGCGACGAATTCCTCAAGGTCTTCAAGCCGTATCTTATAATCCTCTATGGTCCTCGCCATCTCTTTCTTGAGGCTGTTCAATGTCCTCCAGACCTTTTCCGCCTTGCCGATGAACTCGTTACGGGCGTTTTCCTCTAACCTTCCCTTCCTTGAAGCTCCCGTTACGTCCCTCACGCCCTGGTTAAGATCGTCGAGATAAGCGTCCATGGCGGCGATCATCTCCTCCATCTGGGGGATAACCTCTTCCAGGAGCTCTTTTTCTTCCCTGTGGCTCTTCACCGCCCTCAAAAAGGCGATATCCCGCTGTTTCTTCTGTATCTTGGCCATGGGAACGGTCAGCTCAAAATTGTTGAGGTCGCCTTTTCTTTCCATGCCGAAGAGCGGCTTGACCTTATAAGGCATGCCGAAACTCACGCCGAGATAATAGACCCACGGCCCTTTGCGCGCTTCTTCGATCTTCCATCTCATCGCCCGCCTGCGCGCTTCCTCCCTCAGCAGGTCAAGGGAAAGTTTATCCCCTTTATCTACAATGCCGTTTGCCTCGAACATGGCAATGATCTTGTCCGGGGTCATACCCTCCAGACCATCCAATAACTTGTCCATGTCTTTCTCGCTGATCTCTCCGACATTCACTCCCAGAGAGCTCAACCTGGACTGGAGGGCCGATTGCCTCCTGTCACATTCTTTCATCTTGGCCTTTGCTACCATCCACGCGTTGATCTCGCTGAGCACCCTCTGTTCAGAGGGTGTCCCCTTGTTTCCTATAATGCTCTTCACTAAATTAGTAGCGTCATTCCAGTTCTTTCCTTCTTCGATCCTTCTGAGGTGCTCGTCCGTCAGTCCCCAACGCCTGAGCTGGGCCCTGAATATCTTCATGGATTTTTCGTCATATTCCTTACGTGCCCGGTTGATCTGCATCTCCATGAAGAGATCAACGACATCAAGCGCCCTGATCTGCTGCTTTCTCTGGAACCTGTGCCTGTGCGCGTTGGCCATCTCCCTGGCATTGGCTATCCTGGCGTCCCTGCCGGGATCTATCCTGAAGAAAATGTCGACCCCCGCGGCGTTCTCGAACTGCGGTATGGTAAAACTCAGTTTCGCTATGATGTTGAACACACCGGATCCCTCCAGTGTTATACCGGCAACGCTCTGCCAGTAGCTCAAAAGGTCTTTCCGCGCGTCCGGGCCGTATATGGCGCCCAAAACGACCGCGTCCTCCAGGGTAAGACCTTCCGTTCGCGCATTCAAGATCCTCTGTTTTTCCCGTACCTTGTATCTCGCTCTCGCGACCTCGATCATGGCGTTGATCTTTTCGAACTTCTTCCAGCTGTCCTTTTTCCGGATATCTTTCAGTTGTTCCTCGGTGAATATCTCGGCATACTTCTTCACCTTTTTGCCTTCTTCATCGAATCCCGTGTATTCATACAGCGGCACAAGATTGAGCCTTTTATTCTTCAAGTACCCCAGCACGTCTTCGATGTCACAGATCGTGATCGCGGCCATCAGCCCCTGCCCGTCTTCCCCTTTGCCTTTCCATACCCACAGCATCTTGGGCACTTTTCCGTCCTTTAAAGGTTTATAGTACTCCGGATATTTTTTCACTAGTTCTTGTCTTTTTTCCCTCGCTTCCTCCCCGTGATAGACCTCGTACTCCCTCTCCTGCCCGTCAACGACACCCCTGACCCTGGATATCTCCTGACCCGTGTAGAACAGGTTCAGCGTCATCTGTAGTTCCTTCATCTTCGCGCCTTCGAAAGAGTTCAGATACGCTTCCTGCAACGGAGCTATAGAGACTTCCTTCCCGTGTTTATCCGTGAATTTTGAATCTGAGAAGAACGACTTGCCGAACGTCTGTACGAATTCCTCGAGGGTGCCGGCAACCCTGTACTCTCTGTTGCCGTTCTCGTCTTTTTCCGTGGCGGCTATAAAAATGGTAGGCTTCAGCTTCCATTCCCTGCCGTGGGCATCGCGCGCCTTGACGGCTTCGGCGAAGAGTTCCGGATCATTATGATCTATTATTTCATCTTCTTTATTGTAAAAACTCCATCCCGCTTTGTGATATTCCTGCTGTTCCGCGACTTTGAACACCTTCTTCTCTTCGCCGAACCACCCCTTTTCGCCGTATGCTATCGGACCTTCCCCGCCCAGCGATAAGCCGTAATGGAAATCTTCGAACTTCCTGGCTCCCCAGATGAACTCGTCCCTCATTATCCCGGAGACACCTCTCGCCTTCAGGTCGAAGACCGGCTTTCTCTTCAGACCCGGGATCTTTTTCTCCTGCGGGTAAGCCGTCTCTTTCGTTTTCGCGTCGCGGAAATCGTTACCGAACTCGGCCCTTCTTTTCTTCGCTTCTTCTTCACTGCGGAACACGCGAATGCGGTCGAACTTCTTCTTGCCGCCTTCCATCTTGTACCTTAACTCGACCATGTAAGCGTCAACCAGGTCATACTGGACATCGCCTTTCTTGTAAACACTGGCGTACATCTCCAGGTCGAACACGTCGCCCGTGCCGATCTCATAATCTTCGCCATCGTAATAAGTGACGGTATCATCCAGGGGAAAGGAAAAAGCGGGACTGTTCCGGCCGTCAAACACCACATGTTCCCGTTTCAGGCCATTGTAGTCCTCGAACCAATCCAGCTTCTGAGCTACCGCGACCTTGAAGGTTCCGCCTTCCTCGGGGCATATGAAAGTGGAATGTTCCGTGATCTTTTTCCTGGTCTTCCTGTCCTCGAACTTCTCACCGTAATATTCTCTGGTCGGCCTGACCGGGACTTTCTCGTCCTCCGTCACTATGAAATCGCCCTGGATGCGGCGCCACATCTGCCGCATGTATATCCTTTTGCCTTCTTTATCGAAAAATCTGAAATCCCTCTTGTAAAGCTCAAGCAGCGTTCTCTTATCCATCACGATCATTGCCCTGCCGGGTTTTCCGCCAAGCTGCCTCTTCAGGACGCAGAGCGGCTCGCTCGGCGACCCGCGGTGCACCTTATAGGTCTTTTTCATATATTCCGCGTGGGTGGCCATAGAGAACGCGATCGCCTTGTCGGGTGTTACATATTCTTTTTTGCCATCCTTTTTATAATAGAACTTTACCTTCTTCTCCTTTATCAGCTTGTCGAGTTCTTCCCCCATGAGGGCGCCGGCGGCCCTGTAGTGCTCAATTTCCTCGATCTTGCCCGAATCTCCGGGACCGGCCGTAAGCACCATGCCGAACATGCCGCCTATCTCATACCCCGCTCCCGTCGGACTCTCGATCTTCCCGAGCCCGGCCTTCTCCAGACGCTCCCTGATGCTCCGTCTTTCGCTCTCGAGTCTTATCTCTTTCGCCCTGAACTCGTACTTGGCGGCGTCCAGTCTCTTTTTGCTTTCGTCAATGGCCTTTCTTTCCCTCTCGGTCTCTTTATTCAGCAGTTTGATATCCTCCTTCGCCTCTTTACCTTCGAACGCCGCTCGTCTGCCTTTGTTAACGGCTTCCAGCTCTCCGAGCAGGCTTTTGGTGTCCAGTCCTTCAATACGTAAACCGGATTCCATAAAGACCACCAGTACGTTGGTCAGATACTTGGCATGCTGCATCTTTTCCGTGGCCCCGTCAAAGTCCTTCTTGCTGACGGCATCTCTGGCCTCCTGCAGGACCTCCAGGACCCTGGCGTGTATCTCGCGCGCAACGCCTGCTGCCGCGTTCTCAAGCTCTTCGGGCACCGTTTTTTCGAGCTTTTCAAGTCTCTCCTGAACAAAGTCCACCGACGTCGCGACGCCTTTTACCCTGGCACGGATCTTAATTAATTCCATCTGCTCTTTTCTGGATTGCTCGAGTTCATATTTATCTTCGGCAGCGATACCCGCGGGGATCTTTATCCTGTCGAGTTTATCCTGATCTTCTGCGGCCGCTATAGTTTTCATGACCTCCGCTAACTTCCCGCCATATCCTTTGGCCAGATCTATATGGGCCAACCGTCTCACTGCGGACCTTTGGTTTTCTTCCAACGTTTCCACGGTCTCCTTGAAACTCGCATCAATGTTTTTCCCGAAAGCGACCGTTTCTTTGTATAACCCTTCTACCAGTTTATCTATCACCGCTTTCTTCCTGGAAGTCGCGTTTTCCAGCCTCTTCTTCTTCGACGCGAGCAAAGATTTGATCTCGTAGGCCAGGTGCTCTCCCTTCTCGATATGAATGGGGAAATCTTTCAGCACTTCCTGCATCTCAAGGTCTTCCCGTATTTGCGCAAGGTCTTCCGGTGTTTCCGCGGCCCTGAGCCTGCCCAGGGCGAATTCCGCCTCGAGCAGTTTCTTTTGATCATCTCGGACTTTTTCAACGCGTTCCTTCAGTTCATCAGGAAGGCTGATCGGGACCTCTACGGCTTCGAGCGCTTCGAAATCCTCATATTTCTCCACGTCCCTGATCCGGGCAAGGACCTTCCTTAGCTCGATCTGGTCATCCCTTATCTTTTTGATGTCCTCCTTCCATTCTTCAGGAAGGTCTTCCGGTATCTTCATGCGCTGGAGCTCTTCCAGGGTCTCGGCCTCGATAACGAACGTGAGGGCTTTCCTGACCTTTATAAGGTCCGCTTTCATCTTTTCCACGCGCGTTCTCCATTTCGGGGGGATCCCGCCGGCCACATCCACCTTTTCGAGCTCTTCCAGTGTCTTGGCGCTCTTTATGCGCTGCATGATCTTTCTTAATGCCAGCTGTTCGGGCTTCATTTCATACAGGGAATCGGTCCAGGCCATGGGTAATTCCCCCGGCTGAACGTGTATCCGGTCAAGGTCTTTTTCGGTCTCCGCGGACAGTATCCTGTTCAGGGTCTTTCCTAACTCCTTTTGGTCCAGTCTTACGCCGTTGACGCGCCGTGCCCAGTCGACCGGGATACCTACAGGCACTTTTACCGTCCCAAATATATCGTTGGCGCGGTTGGCTCTCGCAGCGAGAAGCATGTCCACTATCTTTCTGTAATTCTGCTTATCGGCTTTGACTTCTTCCACGAACTTTTCCACCTCTGGGGAGAAAAAGGCCGGAAGTCCTACGGCGTCAATCTCTTCCGGGGTCTTGGCCCTGGCCATGATATCCAAAACGCCTGTCGCCATCAACAGGGTCACGTCGTGTATGCCCACTTCGGGATCCTTGCCGTTCCATATATCCTCGATGCGCTGTTTCCACTTTACGGGATACGAACCGGGCACCTCTATAGGATCAAGTTCCGCCAGGGCTTTCGCGGCCATCTGCTCGGCGAGGACCAGGCTGGTCTTCAGTTTCTTGAGCTTCTCGAGTTTCACTTCTCTCAGATGGGCACGGAATTCGGCGGGGATGTCCTTGGGCATCTTTATCTTCCTGATCTCTCGCTCACTTTTGGCTTCTTCGATAAGTTTTTCGACCGCGGTCACTTTCGCGGCGATCTCCCTTGCCTTGTCTTTTTCGACCGCCCTCTGCCAGCTGCCGGATTTAACCTTATCAAAGACCCTGCCTATATTCTTGCGCAAACGTTTTAAACCGGCGAGCTGTTCCGGTGAATATTCCTGCTGCCTGAGCAGGGCCTCGACCTTGTCTTCCTGCCTTACGGCAAGCTTCTTCTTCAGTTCTTCCGCCCCGTAAGCGGCAGCCGGGTAAAGGACAATGGGCGTGACCACGGCGGATGCCATGACCATCTTATTCCCGATACTGGTAACTATCCTCGAGACCCGTTTCCCGAACCTTCTCTCGATCTTTACGCTGTACCTATGGACCAGGTAAGTGACGATAGCGGCCGGGATACCCACGTACAGCAGCATCGGAACGATCCCCCCGCACTGGTAAAAACTCCATATAATAGCGCCATACATGAACACGGTGCGGGCATTCGGGACAAACGACCTGATAAAAGCGGCCCGGCCGCGCCACCTGGCTTTTTCGGCCTTTCCTTCCTTGATAAGAGGCCTTCTCGCTTCTTTGGCCAGCTTGCCCGCGAGGACGAACTGGGATATGATCGTGCCTATTGCTAGGACCGCCACGACACCTTTCATTATCGGGTGGGCGTACCCGGCTATGGCGGCTCCTCCCAGAAGCGACGCGGCTACGAGCACGGCTATCGTGGCGCCCAGCCCGAGGATAACACCGGTATGTATATGCCCGGCCGATTTGTAATAACCTTCGTCCGCCTTCATCCTTATGGTCCTGGCAACGTAAGCGGAAAGAGCTACCGCCGCTACCGACAGGAGCGTCTTTACTACCATGCCGTCCCCGATCTGGATGGCGAACAGTATCCCCAATCCTATGACCAACGTCCTGACAAAAGCGTTGAAACCGCTCTGCAGCTGGTCGGAATCCGCAGTTACATGTTTTGCCCTCTTCTCAAATTCGGGTTTGAACATCTGTATCAGCGCGATATTGGCCGCGATGGCCAGGCCAATGGAAATAAGCGCGACGGCCATCGGCATCACGGGGACCGCCAGTGACGCCGTGGTCAGGATAGGATGGGTTATCGAAACTATCACCATGCCCGCCCCCGCATAAAGGCTCGGCCCCGCCAGGATACGCAAAAGGTTCACGATCGCCCAGCCCTGAAAAGACTTCCTGAGATCGCCTTCGCCGTAACCGGCCGTAAAAGGCATTAGCCTCTCGGTGGTCTCATCAACGGCCCCTATCTTCTTGGCGTAGATCTGCCTGAGGTGGACCGTCGGTATGAAAAGAGTGACCGCGATCACGCCCGCAAGTGCCGGGTGGGCCCTCACGAAAGCGTTCAGGGCGGGTAACAGCATCCCTCTTACGGGCCCTACCCCGACAAACGCGAGGAACGCGCACAACCCGACTATCAGGAAGATAGCCTTTACCTGCTGAAGCCCTTTATCCGAGATAAGCGGCCTCCTTTCCGTTTCCCTGACCTCGGAAAGGGGGCGTTTCATGCTATTAGCTATTGCTATACTCAAATCCTCTATAACGTTATTCAGCCTGTCGTCAAGGTTCTGCCCCGCGCTGATGATCTTGTCCGATTCGCTCTGGTATTGGCCGAAGGCCCCTTTCCAGCCGATCGCCGCCTCGGCAGCCAGCCTGTCCAGGCGGTTCCTGCTGATCTGCTGCTCGGTCTGGAACTTCTGCAGCTCCTTCCTGATCAGTTCCAGGAATATCTTTCTTAATTCCTCCACATCTTCATCCCGCATCTCAACAGCTGTAGCCGCGTCTACCGCGTTTATATCGACAAGAAAGATCCTGAAAGACTCTGTGTTTTCGGCTATTACTTCGCCATAATGCAAAAGTTCTTCCTGGTAACCGAAAACGCGGTCTTCATGCTTTCGCCTTTTCCTGTCATTCTCGTTCTGTTCGCTCACGATACGATCTCTGATCTCGCCTATGAGTCCTTTTATCGCGTCTTTGTCGTCGTTCTTCACGGCAGCCCTTAACCCGCTGATCTGCTGCTCTAAAAGCGTCTCGTGCGCGATAAATATCCTTTCGGTCCTCTCGGCGCCAAAACGGCCTTTTGTTTCCGGGAGCGAGAACAGGCCTTCCCATGACCCCTGGTGCGCGCCCCTGTCGGCGCGTCCCATCGTCTGGATCTCGAAGGCCTCCGATTCGTCGAGATAAGCCGATATGACGTGCAGCCCCGGCGACAATTCTTCCACGGGGGGTACTTCAACACCCTCGGTCCCGTCCGCGTTAAGATACTTGCCTTTTATCTCTATGTCTATTCCTCTATGAGCCATGTTCGTGGCTATAGTGATAACGTTCGCGTACCCCGCCTGATCGATCGCCCTGGCGAATTCCCCGGGATGCCTCGCGTCAGCCGTGTTGATAATAACGCTTTTTTCTATGAACTTCTCTCTCAGCTGGTCTACAAGCTGCCTGTTCTTTCTTGCCTCCCGTATCATGTCCTGCAGGTCTTTATCCTTCTCCAGTCTTTCCCTCAGCTCCGGATCAAGGTCATATGTCATGCCGAGAACGCCCGTCCAGATAAAGTACCTTAATTTTTCGGTCTCGACGTCCGATTCGACCTTGATCAGGACCGGGTGATTCCCGGCGATCCGCCTGTTCAGGCTTTCCAGGATACCCTGCCATTTTTCGGCCTTGGTCTCAAAACCTTTATATCCTTCATTTTTCAGCTTTTCGTCTATACCTTTGACCTGTTCGACTTTCTTGCCGGGATATATGCTTTCCAGCCTGGGGATCTCCATCGTACCGCTGGCTCCGGCAAAATCGCTGACGACGTCGCTGTTCAGGAACTGCACTATGGTCTCCGACATGCCGGTATACGTCTCAGCGGGGATATTAATGCTGAGGTTTTTGTGTTCCGCCGCGGCCTTTATGGCTACCGCCTGGTGCAGGCCTTCACCGAACGTCATTCCCGGTTTGGGAGCCTGGGTCTGCTCATCAATGACGATCACTTCCCTGTTCCCGGATTCGTCCGGCTCGCCGATCTTGTAACGCTCTCCTTCTTTATAAAAACGGTGGGCTTTGATCGCGTCGATCAGGAAAAAGTCCCATTCCGTCTCCACCATGTTCATTATCACCTGATCGTTCCTGTACCCGCTGAAAGCATCGTCTATCTTGCTTTTGGTCTTGCCGTCGTAGTCTAAGAATATTTCTTCGCTCTCTTCCCGCTCGTGATAACCTTCCTTTTTCTCCACCATCTCGGCGGCCACCCTGTCTATTATCTCGCGCACGCGAAGGCGCTTGTCCGTTCCTTCCAGCTCATCGCCCTGGATAACGGCCGGCGTCGCGGAGCCGAAGACCAGCATGAGGTCCGCCTCGTCGAACAGGTTAAAACGCTTTTTGCCGCTCAGCACCTTTCTGACGTCATCGCCGCCTATCTTCTCGCGCAGATGACGGTGGACGACTATATCCCATTTCGCGTATATGATATCGCAGTTTTCGTAAACCTCTTCCACCTCTTTCGCGAATCTTCCTGTACCGTTCTCGTAGATATACCCTCGTTCATTACCTCTTGCATCTTTGACTATAAACCCTGTTTTGGCCCCGCACTTGCTTAGGATCTCTCCCATCTGGTCCTTTTCCATGGCCTGTCTGGTCAGGTCGTCTTCATGGGTCATAATAAAGACCGATTCCCCTGTTTCCTTGAACCGCGAAAGCGCGGCCCCACCAAGGGTAAGCGTCTTACCGCCTCCTGTTCTTAATTCCACGAACGTACCCTGTTTAAGGAGGCGCATGGCATCGACCTGGCCTTTTCTGTAGGAAGTTATCTTCCCGTCCGTTACTGTATTTGCCGCGTTAAGCAGGTCGCGTTCGGTCTGGTTAAGCCCGTCGGCTCCCGGTGCGGGCGGTGTTGACGCCGCAGGCGGTGTTGTCGGAGGCGCGGGCGGTTGCACCGGTGGCGGTGTCGGTGCTGAAGGTTCAGCTGGTGCGTGTGGCGTTGGAGCAGAAGTCGGTTCTGCCGCGGGGGCAGGGGTCGGCTCTTCTGCGGGGGCAGGGGCCGGCTCTTCCGCAACGGGCGGCGCCCTAAGCGGCGGAGCCACCAGCGGTGCCATTTCGACCTTCTCCGTTCCCTTTATTTCAGCGACCGCTTCGTTGATCGCGTCACGCCTGGCGTTCACCCTTTCCACTATCGCATCTATATGTTCTTCCATGTTCCCCTGGGAATGTTTATCCACATCCAAGGTAAGAAGTTCCGCGGCCTGTTCCTTCTTCGCCTCCCTCTCTTCCGGAGAGAGCCCTTTCAAAGACTGATTCAAGTCATCTATCATCCCCTTGACTTGCCTTCTATAATTATCGATAAGTTCGAGCTTGGCGACCACTTCCTGGACGATCCCAAAGACCGCGCCCGGATTAGCGGCATCCTTCATTCTTTGCTCGCAGTCCTGCCTTAAGTTTTCCAGAGCCTCTTCATCCATCTCTCCCAAGAGGTCCTCCGTAGGCTGCATGTATAAATATGTCCCGAAAGCGACATTGATAACCCTTCTTTTTTCCTCATCCGTTATTCCACCCTCCGGGAAAGTTTCCCAAAGCCCGTTAAGACTGTCTCCTTCAGACCCCACCTGTTCCAGATACTCATCATGCAGTGCCCTGACCGCCACATTATGTTCATCTATAATCCTGGCATTCTGGTTCGGATATGCCCTTTCGCCATAGCCTTCGCCGCCCGCGTCATCCGACGGCTGGATATCCCCTAATCTCTCCGGCGTGCTCACCAATCTGACCGGATTAAGCCAAGGCGCCCACATCTCTATTTCGTTCACTTTTTCGGCGATAATTTCATGCACATCGGTCTTAGCAAACTCCGGCGTTGTCGCCCATGCCAGGGCATCATCTTCTGTAACAAGGAGCATCTCCGGGATCTCTCCGGCCTGTTCTACACATTTTCCCCAGATCTCGACAAGGTCCGTATTAACACCTTCTATAAGGTTGAAATAAGACTCGATTTGGCCGCTACGCGCTCCATGAAGACCGGTTACAAAGGATAGTGCCTCATTCTTTAATTGTTCCAGCATCAATTCCGGTCTCGCTTTAAGTTCATCTATAAATTCCTGAATCTCTTTGTCTTCTTTCGTAATATGAAACCGCGGTGCTTTCTTAACTCCTTCCGGTCCCTTCGGCAATTCAATACCATATTTTCTCCTATACTGCACATGGAAAACCGCATCAGTCATTCCATTGGCGGGCTCAATATACCCATTAACCGTTTCGGCTATGACTTTTTCGGAAGTTACCGCTGCCGCGGACGCCGGTGTCGGCGTGGGGACTGGTGTCGGTGTCGGAGCCGGCGCGGGGGCCGGTGCTGTCTGTGCGGGTTGCGGCTTCGCCTCGGCGATGTACTGAGCAAATTCCTCTTTTATTTCCTCGGCTGATCTTCCTGCAAAATATTCCGAGATCACGGTATTCTTTTCTACCCATAAAATTGCAAGATCCTCTTGCGTAATCTCTGCTCCCAGTGCCTTTTCCCTTTCCTCGACATCATCGGCGGTGATAAGAAAACTTTCTGGGGCACTCACTTCATCCGGCCACTCTTCTTTGGTTTTCTCGCTATAATTCTTGGCGAACTCATCCGCGAGAATCTGCTTCAACATTTCTTTCGTGGCATCCGCCGCTTCAGTTGCCTGGTCAGACGAAGCGGCTAACGGAACGCTTACTATATGAAGACCGCACAATACGTCTACATTCACATTTGCCTGATAAAATTCAGGGTTACTCGCGTCAATAAAATTAAGAGGGTTGGTTGCCTCGAGATTCTCCTTTTCAGCGTCTGTAAGCCCTGGATTGCAAATGATGAACGCCGCCCTGATCGTCGCATTCGCTCTATCGATCTCTCTTTTCCTCTGGATAAACCTATCTACTGTAGTTGCCAGTTCACTCTGTTTACCTTCAACCACGGCTTGTAATTCCTGCTCAGGCAGATCCAGGTTTTCCGCGGAATCGGCGACATAAAAATCCTCAACATTGACCGTTCCAAATGCGGCATGCGCGGCCTGGCCGCATTCTTCCCTTAACGCGTTCAGATACCCGCCATATTCCGCCTCTATCCTGCTGTTGCTGTCATCGATGAGTTTCTTGTTCGCTATGCGTTTGCGGACCTCTCCCTCATTCTTTACGGCGTTCGACTTTGCCTCGCACTCCGCTATGACCGCATTTACTCCCCGCTCTTGGAAGGACGGATCTATGCTATAGAACTCCTCGGCGATCGCACTGCCGTATCCAGGTGCTATCCCCAGATCGTTCGCGAGCTCTTCGCATCTTCCTCTTATCCTCTTATTGTAACGCCCTATAAGCGCCACTTTGGCCGTGTGCTCCTTACTTCCCAGCTGGCTCTCCAGGGTAGCCTTCAATCTGGCTATGTTCCGCTCATATATTCCGTCCAAGTGCTGAAGGGGGCATACCAGGTTATCGTCCGAAGAGGAAATAAGAAAACCATTGACCGGCGTAAAATTTGAATCCACGCCAAGGACGTCACTTTCATCTTCGCCTCCGATCCTTTGCAAAAACCCTATCAACGCGTTGATCGACCTCTCACATTCCGCGCACACTTCTCCATACACCATTTTGATCTCAACATTACGGTCGCTTATGACCTGCAAGTTCCTGATCCTATCCTTGGCCGTAGTCTCAGCATCACTGGTAACGATCGATCTTTTTTCACACAAATCGGTCACCTCTTCCAGACTCAGGTTTTCCACATCTCCGGTAGAAGCGTCATAAAACGAATAAAAAACCGTTTTGACAAACTTCGGGTTTATTGTCTTATCCAATTCTTTTCCTGCCTCTTTAGCCAAGCTTATGCACTTTTCCCAGTAAGTTTCATTATGGCTTTCTATAAGCTGCTGTTTCAGTTCCATATTTTCGTCAGTACCATCGCCTTTCTGAATCGGAGAGCGCTTGGTCCCCGCAGCTACATCGACCCCGGTCTGCTCCTTCACTCCGGCTTCTATATTTTCTACGGTATCACCGAAAATGGCCGTCTCTATCCTCCCGATAGCACCGTCCACCTTTTCCTTAATGGCCTCGTAACCTTTTCTTAACTGGTCATCTTCGGCAATAACATCTCGAAACTTATCCCTAAAATCAACAAGAGATTGCCGGGCGTTCCTGAGCTCCCCATACGTCATACCTTCGAGCGTGGCTACCGATCCACTTATTTGCTCTAATGCAGTCTTTGCTTTTTCCGCCTCTTTCTTACGCCCCTCGATCTCTTGCTTCACTCTGTCTATCTCTTCTAATACCATTCTTGATAAGCACAGGTGCATATTATATATGACATCGTTCTCTCGGCTTTTATTCCTAATATCAAAGATCTCTTCGTGCTTTAACGGGAACGCATTAAGGGCAGCCACAACAGGATCAAAATCAGCCAGACTTACCTGTCCCTTTTCGCGTATTCTATCAAGTTCCAATGATATGCTTACCAATTCATCCTGGGCAAGCTGGCGACGCTTTTTCGCTTCTTCCAATCTTTTAATTTCTTCCTGCAAGGACACGATTCCCCCGCGTATTTTCTCGTACTCCGCAGCTATATCCGCGCTTCTTTCTTTGATCGCCTTGAAATCCTCGTTCTTTCCCAACTTTTCATACTCGGCCAAAACTCCGTTAAGACCTAAATCCGACCTCTTGGTTCCGCCAACAATGTTACTCATCAAAGATCTTATATCCGATATTCTCTCTTCGGCCCACGCGATCTCTATTCCCATTATCTCGGCAGCCCGGGCTCTAACTTTATCAAACGCCTCATTATACCCATTCATCACGTCCTGGTTGTTTTCCAGGATCGTGTTAAACCTCTTATTCTCTTCTAAGTTATTAAGCGCATCCGCAGCCCCGGTAATAATGTCTCTTGCGGCTGGCGAAGAATCAAAAGTTATCCTCCCGGCCTCGCCAACAACTTCATTGATAGCGACACCCATCGCCGTTGTTATATTCTGTATTTCACCCTTGGCCCAGGCGATCTCTTTTTCTCTTCTGTCTTGTTCGCTTTTCGCTGCATCTGCCGCAAATTCGGCCTCTTCCTGTTCCATGCGCTCGGTGCCTTTCTCGGTGCTTTTTACGATGCCTTCTATCTCATTTTTCCTGTGATTATACCTGTTTATCACCATTCCTTTTTCCGCTTCTTTCCTGCCCTCTGCTACTGTTTCATCAACAGGTTCTCTCATCGCGGAAGGAATCTCCTTACGCTGGACCGCCCTGAACCTGGAGCTGAGCCCTAACTTGACAAGCTCAGCCATCTCATTGGCTGCATCTATCGCACCAAGTGCCCAGTAGATATCCGCTTCTTCCACACTCCTTCTTTTTCTTTCAAATATGTCCTCCACAGTGTCTGTGCTTCCCGGGACGTTATCTGACCTGACTTCCTGATACTCTCCACTGCTTCTTATACCCGTAAGCTCTTCCAGATCATCAGTTGTATCTATCCGAACAAGCATGTCCTGGATCTCTTGCTGACGCTTTTCTTCCGCTTCTTCCCGATCAAACCGCTCTTGCTGCTCCTCCGTCTTTCTAAGGTCCTCTGCCACTTTCAGTTTTCTGATCTTATCTTTCAGGCTTGCGATTTCCTCCTGTATTCCATTATATTCCGCCTTCACATCTCCACTCATTGCCCCGGCTGCCTCAAACCTATCATTTTCTCCCAATTTTTCAAATACCTTTTCAACCTCTCCAAGATCGACTGCGGACGGATTCTCGGCGCTTCCAACAACAGCATTTATCCATGCCTTTATATCCCGCATTTCGCCTTTGGCCCAGGCGACCTCTGCTTCCTTCTTTTCTTTAATGGCGTCCACCACCGCGGTTTCCGCGTCCCTCAACAATCCCGCCAGTTCCGCGTACCTCGGGGTCTTGTATCTTGAGTCGGGCATGTGGACCTTCGGGACGTCTTCAAGCTTTTGTCGAGCGGCTTCAAGTGTTTCCAAGGCCGACATTCCGCTCTCACTTTTACTTGCGCTCACTGCCGATCCTGCCGATTCTATCGCAGCCATTATCTGGTCCCCGGTCTTGACGAAGTCGATATCGTTGCCGATCATTATTTTCGCCAATTTATATTCCTCGCTTACATCCGGGTATTCCCCGACAGCTTTCCGGAACGCAGGTTCTTCCATAAGCCCTTCCAGGTCCTCCCTGACTTCTTCAAGTTTCCTTGCGGTCGGCTTTTTATCCATTGATACCTTGTTCCGTATCTCCCCTATCGCCTGGAACGCTTGTGCCCTATTTTTCGCGTTCTCCCATTCTTTTTTCAGTTTTATGTATTTCGGGGATCGCGGATCACGGGGCATGCTGATACCGGCGAGCTCTCTTTGAGCCGCTCCAAGCGCCTCAAGAGTTCTCCCTTCTTTGTTATCTATTAAGGCCGCTGCAGCCCTTACCTTCTCCTGGATCTCGACGAATTTAATATTGCTTTCGATAAATATTTCTGCGTATCTATACTCTCCTTTTATTTTCTCCGGGTATTTCTCAAGAGCCGACTGGATCGTTGGATCGGTTTCAAGCTTGCCCTTGAGAACTTCGAGCTCCCCTATAGTCAGTTCTTCAGCTTTTACTATACGACTTCTTATTTCCCCTATCGTCCGTAACGCTTGCGCCTGAAGTGCTGTCTCCGCACTTTGTATCTCTTGTATCGCCTGAAGCGCTGCCTCCGATGCTTCACCGGCTGCCTTCACTTCATCAGCTGTTACCTCTTCTCCAGCTGCTTCCGCTTTAGCAATAGCTTCTTCCAGGCCGGTCACCGCTTTCTGATAATCTCTTGCCAAGTCCTCATATTTTCTTGTCATGGAACCTTTGAACATATCTGCCATCTCCGGTCCCGTGAGATCTTTATGAGCGTCTTTAAGATCATCCAGGGTCGACGTTCCTGCCTCTGCCAACGTTATCGCGGCCCTGATCTTCTCCCGGCGCTCGATGAACGCAATACCCGACACTACACTCGCTTCTGCCGCTTTATAGTCCCACACCAACCCTTCGTCGTCCTCGCTTATCCTCTTTCCTGCCTTTCTCGCAGCCTCTTTCAGTTCCAAGACCGGCTTTACGACCCTCTGGATCATCGCATCATTCTTAAGCTTTTTACCGGCGGCTTCCAGTTCTTCTACAGTGGCCAGTTCTTTCTGCGCCGAGATCTTTATTTTATTTACCCTCCGGGACACTGCGATCTTCTCCAGATCGTCATATAAACCCCGGGCCGTTTCCACTTTAGGGTCCCTGTTTGCGGCATCTTCACGAGAAACAGAACCTATCCTGACAAGATAATCAAAATATTCTCCTAAACTTCCCAGGGCTACCTGCCGTGCTTTCTCCTCGTCCTCCGCATCACCGCCCTGGGCCTCAAAAGCTGCCCTCGCGTCTTTCAGGATCACGTCGAAGTTCTTGCCGTCTATGTCGTTCTTATTCGCATTGTCCATAAGCCAGAGAAGCGCCTCCTGGGTCTCCGGTTCCATGATAAGGAAGTCATGAACATTCAGGGCGATAACCGCAAGCTCTTCCGCGATCACGTCATCGGACCTGATAAGGATATGCCAGAGCTCATGCTCGAGCATCCATGCCAGGGCATTAATATATTTTCCTATATTCTCCGCATTTCCTTTCACCTCTTTATCGATCGCTCGCAGAAGACAGATGTCCAGTTCCAGTTCACCTTCCGGGGTAAGCTCGAGCAAGCTGTTCATACCCCGCTTAATATTGATCTGCTGGCTGTAAACATGGGCTTCATACAACCCGGAAGTAATAGTATCGAACGCGCCGCTGAGGATCTCTATATGGCTGTCGGTAAGTCTGTCGATCTCTTCAAGCTCAAGTATTTTATTTAGATCCCTGTCCGCTTTTTGCGCTTCCGGGAGACTATCTCTAAGGTCCTCAAAGGAATCCTTTTCGTACTCTAGTCCGTATTTCTCGAAGACCCTGCCCCACGGAATCGGAGGAACTCCACGAGACTTCCAAAAAGCTCTCTTAAGAAGTTTTCTATCCACCGGCTCTCCTCTGGATGTCGACAGGTCGGCTTCATACAGCACTTCCCCGCCTTCTTTACCTGCCTTTTCTTCGCTGGCACTCTTCACAGGAGAAAATCTCCGGGAGCTCGGGCTCAGCTTTTTGATGTCTTCGGGGGTAACTTCATCGGCTTGTTCATACTGGCCGTCGCGTCCCTTTATCGCCATGACAGCCTTTTCTTCAGCTTCAGCTTCATCTTCATGAAACACTATTACTATATCTGTTCCATAGCTATAGCTCAGTTTGATGCCATCATTAATGGTGCGCGCGAATTCCTCCGGGGTGATCGGTTTCACGTTCATTGTTTCCAGCCGCTTTTGGCCCTCCAGCCCTCCAAAGTGCGCCTCATACCTTTGACTGAAAAGCTCTATCCAGGACCGCCTCGTCCGGTCCAAACCCTCTTGTATTTTGGAATTTCTTTCCTCCGCCCCCCGGATCTTCTTGTCATCCCTGATCTCGGCCATTTTTATGGCAAGGTTCCGGGAAATGATCTCTTTGAGATCTACGAGTTTTTCCTCGAAGTTCTCCGCCGAAAAATACGCCTCCACCGCCAGCTGGTATTTGCCGGACTCGAGAAGCTTCTGGTAAGGCTTCTTCTTGCCGGTGAGGACCGCTATGTACGGACGTTCCTTCCCTTCCTCGAACTTGGGGGCTATGACGAGATACGAAAGGCCCTTTTCCTTCATCAGCTTCGTAAGGCCCTTTGTGTGGTAACCACCGGTGATAAGCGCCGCTACGTGCTTACCTTCGGCCCTCATGTGCCTTACGGTATTGGCCAGCATGGTCTGGTCACGGCTCTCGGCCAGCCTGTAAAACTCTATCGCTCCATCCATGCCCGAAAGCATCTCGGAAAGGTCATAATCGCCTTCGATGGCGACCTTGTATTTGCGGCATTTGTCCTTCGCGAACCCGGCAAACTCGCGGGCATTGTAACTCTTGCGGTAAGCGTTGATGAAAGCGTAATCGCCATTGGTCATCTCCATGTTATACAGCCGTTTCAGCATGCACGTCATGATGGCTATTTCGTACAGCCGGCGCTCGTCGTCGTTGCGGTAGAGCTTTTCCCTTATGGCGTCCTCGAAAAGGGCTACCTCGTGATACAGCCCGATTATGTTGATCGTCTCGTACAGGGCGACGTACTGCGCGAACTTGATGAGGTTCGCGTATCCCTCGTGGGGGACCTCGTGGTTCTCGGCCAGAGAGACCAGGTAATTATGAAAATCGGCCTGGGAAACCTTGTTCTCTCTGAAAGCCACCGATTTCAGTACCAGGCCTTCGAGCTCTTTTTCGTTCATCCTGCCGCTTAGTTCGTCGACAAGCTTGCGCCGCTCGATATTAGCCTCGGTGAAGTCTATCTCCTGTTCCAGCTCGATCGTCTCCAGGAGCCTGTTAAGCTGACCGTATTCGCCTGTATCTATCTTGAACCTTTCGGCCAGGCTTTTGATCTTCTTCCAGTAATCCAGGAAACTGATCTTGCCGTCCTTGTGCAGGGTGGCGTTATCGTTCAAAAGGCGCAGGTCGTCCGAATATATCTTCTCTTCCAGGGCTTTCAGCTGCCTGAGGAACGCGTTGGTATGGCCTACCAGGCTCGCGCGTTCGGCGGCGACTTCGCGGAAGCTTTCCAGGTTCTTGCGGTAAAGCTCGTCTTTTTCCACGCCGTAAAGGCAGATATCGGCGGTATCGCGCGTGACGGCGAAGAACTCGCCGGCGCTCATCCGGCCTTCCCTCATCAGGTGGGCCGCCGTATCGTCACGGATATCCTTGTCCGGGAAGGTGCTCAAAATGGACGTATCCAGGTAGCCTTCGGCGCCCTCAAGGGCTATCAGGCTCAGGTCATAGTTGCTTACCAGCGAATCCAGGAGCTTGACTATGGATTCCTGCGCCGCGAGCGAGGCGTGCGCGTCCTGGATGTGTATGACCTTTTCCTTGCCGCCGTTGATGACGACCTCGGTCTTGTTGGCTATGTCATATGGCACGTCTATCCCGTCGACATTCACATTGCCCGGGGAGTAGGTGTTATTGTAAAGCTTGGCTTGCGCCCAGACCGGTTGTCCGTCTTGCGTCCACCCGATCTGCTGGTGGGTGAATATAGCTATGAGTATAATGCTGACTATTTTAAGAAAAAAGGCATAGCGCTTACGCCAAGTCGCTACGCCCTGTATGGAATCTTCTTCCCCTATGTAATATTTCTTATCACTTTGCCAAGCGTTCTTTGTATTCATAGTTTGCCAAGCCTTCTTTTGTGCCAAGCCATCATGGCCATGCTCTGCCAAGCGGTCATGATCTGCCAAGCGTCTTTTTGTTTGCCAAGTCTTTATTATTTGCCAAGCGTCCATAATACCTAACCTGCCTTTACTTACTCAACCTAACCCTAACCTAACCTTATTGGCTTTTTTTTAGCCTAACCACATATAACCTATTTTAACACATTTTTAACATTAGTCAATGTGTTATTTCTGGCTATTTTGTACCTTAACTTTTCAAAGATAAAATAAAAAACCTAATCTTCTGATACCCTGTTTCACCCTAACCTCTATCTAACTAGGCTTTCTATTTTCCTAACCGATATCTCATTTTACCACATTTTCAGAATACGTCAATACCCTATTATCCAACTATTTTCCACCTTAACCATCCTCACACATCGGGTGTATACACCGGGTGTGTATATAAGAAGGGGGTGCTCCATAGGGGCACCCCCCTTCGCCACCTCCTTGTGTTGCCGGGCGATGGCGGTTTGGATCATTAACCGTGCCTACACATCGGGTGTGTACACTTCGGGTGTGTACACTTCAAGGGGTGGGCGCCCCGAGGGGTACCCACCCCTTCGCCACCTCCTTTGTGTTACAGGGCGATGGCGGTTTGGATAATCGCGTTTATCTGCTGCCTGATCTCGCCGAAATCTATCTTCGTTATCCTCGTAAAATGTATAAGCTTTTCTCGCGAAAGGCCGTTTAATCTGCCTTCCAGGGCCTCCGCGACCTTACCCAGCGCTATTATGCTGGGCGTATTATTTTCGTCCGCGGCACGCTGGACAAGACCCATGACCATCGTTGACGGAACGAACCTGTTAGTCGCCTCATCATCGGGTCTTCCGGCTATCACGAAATTCGCGCTCTTCGCCCCTTCCGCCTTCACATAAGGTATAACATTATCTTTTATGAACGCGGAATCTCCGGTAGCTATTGAAACAGCCGACATAGGTATGCCTAATTCCTTAAGCCTTTCAATGAGGTTTTCTCTCGTCAACCCTGGCACTTCTTTCAGATTATCGGGTTTCTCCACACCGGGAAGAACTTCAGCCATATCCCGCATCAGATCGCCTTCTTCGTCTGTAATCGCAAATACCTGCAGCTTGTTATCCCTGCGGGCAAAGTCCACCAGTGTGGGTAGCATCGCTTTCAAGTTCAATTTTGAATCTCTGCGTGTATCTACCACTATGGCCTGCTGGCCGGAAACCCGTTCCTCCGGAACGACCTCCCTGCCCCTTAACTTGCCAAGAAGGCCCAGACCCTGGTCTTCCATGCTCTGGGCCAGGGCAATGTTGCGGGCCCTCACCATGATCCGGCCGATCTGCTTAAGTGTCTTCCCGCTCAGAAATTCGCCGAATTTCGCCCGTAAAGCCAACAGCCTGTTCGCGTTCTCTTTGCTCCTGTCAGCGCTGTATGCCTTTAACGCTCCTACATTTTCCCGTACCCAGACGTCTTCGATCTCCGGCCTCTCGCTTACGCTATCCGCAAGCTTGGACATATCCGCCTCAGGCGCATACGCCGCGGAAAGGGATCCCAGGATATTATCCACATCAAAGGGCACTTCTGCGGGCAACGCTTCCCGTATCGCCTTCATCGCGCTATTAAGATCTTCGTCATTCAAACTGCTGATACCCTCGGCATCTAAAGCCGCCAGGTACGGGGACATGATCACGAAGGACTGTAACCGGAGCTGCTTGGTAATATTTCCAATATTGGTTTCTATTTCACTCAAGGACATATCGGCGATAATACGGGCCGGTAATCCCGGCATTCTCTCCAGATATGCGGCCCTTTCATCGAGGTTCGTTCCAGCAACTTCCACAAATTGTATATCCCGCATACCAGGATACTTTTCCAGGTCCGAATACTTCTCGCGCAACTTATTCAGATCTTCTCTATCCACAATACCTATCATCAGGCGGGAAGTAAGCCGGGCCAGATTTCTATCCGCACATACTTTCCCCAGTTGTGCCAGGATCTCCTGCTGCCGGGCAGGGGCAAAATCCCTGAATACATCCTGGCTGAACCTCAATGCGGCAGGTTCCAGCGCAGGTTTGGGCCCTATTTCATGATATAATTCATGGCTTATGCCCAGGATAAGAAGGTCTTTCGCCGTTTCGGCGCCTATCTCATCTATCTTGTCAATAATATATCTGTTTATTCCTATGAAATCGTTCTCAACGCAGTCTTCGAAGAGGTGTGGCGAGGAGTCGAGGATGGAGACGAATATGGGCCTTCCCTCAAGTCCATCCCTTGCCAGATGGGTCTCTATCAGCTTCCGCATGGAAGTGTTCAGGATATCCGTAACCCCCTCGATCCCCAATTTGTCAGTAATACCCTTATCGACCTCAAAAACAACACCCGTCTCCGCGTGCGTTATCTTTTCTGTCCCTCTGGTGTCTCTAACATATTTCCTGAATTTTTCAACTTTCTCCGGCGTCACCTCATCCCTGGAGACCGAGTCATCGCCTACGGTAATATCATTATCTCTGTTGAAATATCCCCTGTCTTCGGCGCTCAATTTATCCATATCGAACTCCAGCGTTTCGAACGCGGCGACCTTTTTAGGCGGCTTCCCGGCGATCGCCGGCATGGGCACGAACATGCTGACGCTTCCCAGAACGATCCCTCCCAGGATGCCGCTCGTTACGCTGGCCCACCACGGAAAACTGAAATAATTCAGGGCCATGAAACCCGAGAAGAGGCCTACCGCAAAAGCGGCGGAAACGGCAAAAACGGCTCCCGCGAACCCCGTTTCTTTCAACGATTCTTTCGTGAGGGTGGAAGCGGATGCTTCCCTCCACATGCCGAAAGCCGTCCACCGGGCCCTGAATGAATTCACGGGCCCCCTCCCCGAGCGAACACGGGATTTGACCAAATATGAACGCGAGGAAAGCGTGCCGTCTCCTTTTTTCAGGTGGCCCACGGCATTTTTGTACTCTTTCCGGGCCTCTTCATCTTTCCCTTCGGCTCTAAGGCTTTCCCCCTGCTTGAACTCGACAATGCCCAGGCCCGAAAAGAGCGTCCTTTGTAGGCGTTCATCCACTTCTTCGGAAGTCTTCTCGAGCGTCTCCAATGACCTTCTATAGAACTCCGTGAGGCTGTCCAGACTTTCGTTAAGTCCGGTCTCTTTCCTGTCTCTCAGGCGTCCATCCAATCGATCGGCCACCTTGAAAGACTGCTCCTGCGTAAAAGCCTTCTTCTGGGTTGACAGAACGTTGAACAGTATCCCTTTAAACTTACCATCGGAATTCAAAAAGAAATCGATCAACGCGATCATAACGGCCGTGTTCATTGAATAGATGGCCATGTTGTTCAATGCCCCGGCCAGCTTTTTGAAATGCCCGGCTTCCATATCCACTTCACTCTTAAGGCTTTCGTTACTCAATATCATGTTAAGTTCGGAAAGGATAAAATTGCCTATTTCCGCGTTTTCCTTAAAGTTCACGTCTTGGCTGAGGGTCCCCAGGTTGAATATTGAAGCGATATTGGATAACTGCTCAATGATCGCCGCTATGTCCTCGCTGCCACCGCGCCCGCGGAGAACCTCAAAGAACCTCCTGAACCCCTGTATAAGCTCCTTGTTGAGGTCAGCGTTTTCCCTGAACTTTGTCTTTTCTTCCTCCGCTAAATTAGCGAACTCCCCGGGTAGACCTTCTCCCAGCTTGATTATCGCGCGGTCCCTTTCTATCCTTACGGTCTTGATCCTCGCCGTTCTGTCAGCGTCGGTAATGGTCTTATCCTGTTCTAATTTCGAGATACCGGACCGGGCTTTATTGTCTTCAAGGCCCATGAGAGCCAAACGGGCCCTGATACCCGAGCTGTCCGGGCGCTTTTGCAGGTCCCCATAAATATCCTTCGCTTCTTTAAATTGGTTCAGATCCGCATGGCATGATGCCATGGTAAACTTGATATCGATCCCGATATCGGGACTTACGCCTTTGATCTTTTCCGCACTCCGTGCTATCACGAGCGCTTGATGCGGTTTTCCTGCCTCCCGGACGCTCTGCGCCAGGTTCAACAACCTTTTCGCGACAACCGAAGGAACGGCACTTATATCTATCCCCGAGAGTTTCTGTTCATGGACCCGCGCGGCGCGCGCCAGCTCGTTTTTCCTTTCCTCGAGCTGAAGCAGAAGCTCATCCGTTCCCATCTTTTCCACGTCACTTTTCGTGATCCTGCCGGGCAGTCCGAAAGCGATAACGTCCCTCCTCCATTCGTCCAGCTGTTCCGGGGATACGGTTTCTCCCTTGCTCACAATTTCAGCTCGCGCAGTCGCGATCTCGCGAACTTTTACGTCAATATCCCTGGCTTTACCTTCCGCCTCGGCAAGCTGTTCAACGGTCCTTGTATAGATCTCAACCCCGCCTTTCACCGGGTACTTACCCGTGATCCTGTCCCTTTCCTCTTCCCTCGCGACCCTTCCCGATATCCTGTCGTTCAGCTCCTGGGCGCGTACCGCGATAACAGCTCCGTCCTTACCGGCTTTCTGGGTCCTTTCCCGCAACCCTTCGAACCCCCCGGGTTCTTCCTTGTCCCGCAGGGCGTTCAACACTTCCAGGGACTTTTGAACTTCACCGTTCTCAAATCTGGCTTCGGCAAGGACAAGTTTGAGCTCTTCGTCTTCGGGATCCAGGGAAGCCGCCCTTTCCAGGCAGTCTAAAGGAGTAAGGGGGACCGGCTCCTGTTCCAGCGGCATCCTCACCGTTATATCCTTCCCTTTATCGGCCTTGTTTTTATAGATCGCCGCCATATCCTTGGACTCTTCCTGCGCAAGGGACGAGCCCAGTGCCAGGGCCTGTTCATGATACCTCATGGCTTCGTTCTCCATCCCATCCCTCAAGGCACATTCCCTCAACCCCATGAGGCCGCGTTCATCCCTGCCGTCTATCTTATTGATCTCATCAAACTGTTCCCATGCCTCCCGTGTCCCTTCCTCCGTATTCAGGGCAAGATAACATTGGCCTTTCAGATACATCCCGCGGATCCTTACATCCCTCGGCACGCGCGGCGCGGGACTTCCCGTGACCCAGCGCCATGCTTTCTTCCGCCACAGGAAACCGTCGCCGGTATAGCTTCTCTTTAACACTTTTTCCGCGCTCCCAAGCTTGCCGATAACAACCTTCGCGGTTTCCTCGTCCAACCCTCTGTCGCCGGTAAGATCCAGCATCTTTTCCGCATCGTCAAAGAGGGCAATAGCGTTCCTTCTCCTGCGCAAACCGAACCACCACCCTTTTATCCGGTTAAAATAGGCATTCGCCAGTTCCGTTTCCGCCGCGGCCTTCTCTTTGTCGGTCTCGCTCAGTTCGCGGACCTTCTCGGAATGCTCAAAGACCTTCTTTTCATTGTTCAACCTGCCGTAAAGTCCGGCCAGCCTCATGTGTATTTCTCTTTGCCTGATACCGCCACGCAGGGCCTTTTCATAGTTCCTGACGGCATGCACTATGGCATTGGGATACCACGGGCCTATCAAACTCTCGTATCTCCGCGCCCTCATGTAATCATTGAACGCCGTCATCCCGCTTTCCCTGAGCCCTTTCCTGCCCAGATACCACCAGGCGAATATACTACTCCCTTTGCTCGCATAAATAAGGCCCAGGCCCTTCCCGCAAACATCCTTGAAACGGTCCCGCGCCCTCCACTTACTGAAAAGCTCCCTGTAAGAATCCTTATCGAAGCTCTCTCCTTCTGTGATCGCTTTCTGGAACCGTTGCCCCAGGTGTTCGAAGACCGCGACCCGGCTCTCGTCGGGGACAAGTTCGTTGCCTTCGAATAGAAGCGACTCGGCCACGTCCCTGCTGACCACGGGCATGTCGTCACTCAGGATAATATCAGACATCTTCCGGACATTTTCCGGCGACAGAATCACCCTGTGGGCGGGGCCTTTTTGAGACTCTTCACCTATTACCGTCATGGTATAGGAAATATTGGTGTGTAAAGCCCTGTCACTATACTCGTCGGTTTCCTCTTTATCTTCCCTTTGCTGCCATGCCCTGTGAGCGTTTATAAGCCTGTCCATTGCCGCGAACCATTCGCCGGCTATTTTATCATTATGTATCAATCCCAGCCTTATCACTTCCCTTAGTATCTCGAAACCTTCCCGTATCCCCTTACCGGTATCCGCCTTCGCTCTTCTGGCTGCCTCCATTAACATAAGGCCGACTTTTTCATTTGCCGACATCCCGTCTTCCAGTTTCTTCAGATCTTCTATTTCCGCGTCGAGTTCCCCGCCCCGGTCGGCTTTCTCATATACGCCGGCAAGGACAAAACGGGCGCGCACTTCAAGCGGCTTCCCTCTGGCGGCTTCCACGACGGCATTAAGGATATCTATCGCTTTATCTGTCTCCCCTTCATTGGCGAATTTTTGGGCAAGGGCCAGTAGCCTGTTCACTAGATCAAGGTCATCACCCCGGCCCTCGAGAGGATTCCTTATCCCCCGCAAAGACCTGATCTCCGCCTCATATTCCGCTTCAAAGGCCTCGCCCCTTCTTTCTTTCCGCCTTTCCAGCTCCGCTATCCTTGAACGCGCCCGGCCCCATTTGCCTATATTTTCGACCATACTGTCAGCTTCGGTATTGACCTTTTGAGCCTCGGCTATCCCGGGCCTGCCCGCCTCGAAGCCTTCCCATTTCACGCGCGTCTTTTCCCTTACGTCCAGCCATGATTCATAATCACCGTGCTCGAAATAATATCCTTCCAGGAACCGGTAGCCTTCATCAGCCTTCTCCTTCTCCAGGGGCTGGCCCATCTCAAGCGCCCTGGCGATATCATCCCTGGCCAGATCCTCAAAACCCGTTCTTTTACTCAAAAGTATCCCGCGTTCCAAAAGGGCTTCCGCGTTATTCGGGTCGCGGGCAAGAGCTTCGGAATACATATCTATAGCCTTGCTTTCTTCTGTCTCTTCCGCGGCCCTTGCCTTGTAATCTTCCGCCAGGGCCTTCTTTGCCTCTTCTCTGGTGTTTTCGCTGACATCCTCTCTAAGGACCAGCTCTTCCATCCTTTTTCTGGCCTCGTCCTGCCTGCCAAGGGCCTGAAGCAGGGAAGCAAGCTGCAATTCGTGGGTGTTGTGCTCCCCGGGATCCCTTGTTCTACGGACCCAGAAACCCATGACGGAAACCATCCTGGTCCTCGGCGGACGCCTCATCGGCATCATACTGCCAAGCCCTTTTATCTCATTTTCAACACCTTCGGTATCGGTCGTGTCTTTTACTATTTTCCTCGCTTCTTCTATAGCTTCTTTAACTTCCCCGGCCGCCTCCGGATCATCCACGCATTCGCGGATGCGATCCTGCTGCCGGCGCAAAAGCGCGACCGCCCTCCTCCTTTTCAGGACATCCAGCCTGTCCCTTTTGGTCCGGTCGTCCTTGATCACTTCTTCTTCCTTTTTACACTGCTCTTCTATACCTTCGTGATCTTTAAGTTCCTTCATGACCTCAAAAAGCCGGTCATTTGCCTCCGCGTTCTTCGGTTCCGCTTCTACAGCCCTGAGCAAGTGCTCCTTCGCCTTCTCAAGCTGGGCTTTATTCCTCCTGGCCCACAAAGAACCGACCTCTCCCACTCCCGCGAACACTGTTATCGAGATCCACGGCATCCACCTGGAAAGAAAACTTGCCCATCCGGGAAGCTTTCCTAAAAAGCTTCCCATAGCGCCAAGCTGCGGAATAAGGAACGCCAGGACCGCGGTCAATATAACGGGCCAGCCATACTTCAGGAACATGCCCAGGAATTTCAGCCCGGGAATGGGTTTCTGGACCGTATCAGCCGCTATCATATGGGTCTTGACCGTGGGTTCACCCATATCCTCGATGCGCTGGGCATCCCGGTAAGCCTCTCTTTCATTCCCCTTCATCGCGTGTATCTCCGCCCTGACCTTACGCGCTTCCAGTTCGGCCTCCTCGGTCCTGGATACGGCTTTCATCTTTGCCCGTTGGAAAATGCCGTTATATAAACGCGACCACCATGCCAGATTCGCGTCCGGCCTGAACAGCACCTCTTCGCAGATCCTGAACGCCCGGTTCATTCGTCCTTCATCCCGGAAAAGATCCGCCTGGGAATTCAATATGCGCGCCTTCAGCGCCAGGCTCGTTCCGTCAACGGGCTCAAGGGCAAGGGCCCTGTCGACCGCGACCAGTGCCTTCCCCAGGGCGTCCCTCTTGATCCTCAGATCTTCGGCCTTCTCGGCCATCTCATGGAGAGAACGCGCCCGGGACTCGTGCAGCGTAAGAACGTCCAGCGGCATGTCAAGCTCGCCATACAGGTCGATAAGATGACGGTAAGCCCTGTTCCTCAGGACTTCATCCTCATCCCCGCCTTTTTCAAGTACCTTCTTGTAAGATTCTATGGCATTACTGCGAGATTTCATCCTTTCGTACGTATCCCCCATCTGGAAATGCACCATGGTTTCAGACCTGCTGTCAAGCCCGGCCTCTATAGCCTCCTCGTAAAGACCGAGGGCTTTTGCCCGGTCGCGGGCTTCGACGCTCAAGTTCACCCTGTCAGCTTCGGCCCTGATCTCTTCCGCGACGTTCATCCTCCTGCTGACCCTTGACTTCAGCATGGCAAGCTCGGTCTCCTGCCGGAACAGTTCCGATCTGAGCTCTTCCGGCGCTTCCCTTTCCCTGTCGATCCGGGACCCCAGTTCAGCGAAATCCTCCGCACCGGCAAGTTCGCTTTTAAGCTCAGGGGTCACCTTCCCGCCGGTATCGATCCATGAATTCAGCGCGGCAAAAGAAAGAGAATCCGCGACCAGTTCCCTTTGCACTCCCTCGTCCATTTTCTCCCAGGGCGTTTCAGCGGCGTGCCTGGCCCTCACCGCGTCCACGAGTTCTTTGAACCCGAAAAGTCCCCCCAAACTCCGGGCCAGGGCGTTCTTCTTATCATTGACCTTACCGCCCCTTTCAAAGGGATCTTCTATGTCTTCTTCTTCGTCTTTGGTGGTCGCGTAGGCGAATTCTTCAAACAGGGACCCGTCCGGCCCGACGTCGACCTCTTCGGCAAGCCCCGTATCCTCATGCATCCGTTGAAGGAGTTTCTGCCTGGCAATGACCCCCGGGATATTTTCCCGGTTGTTCCCGGCGACGGAGACCAGCAGTTCCGCCGAGGCGTAGTCTTTCTCTTCCGTCAGGAACTCCAGAAGCTCTACACTGTCCACCGTGACCGTGAACGGTTTTCCTTCGACCGTGACAGTGACCTGCGCGGTCTCTTCGGTCACGGTCCTCATCTCGTCCATGAGCGCTTCCCGGCCGCTCTTTTCTTTTGTCTCCAAAAGACCCTGCAGGATCCCGATCTTCGCCTTCTCCAGCCGCTGGCGGGCGAGCCTCCTTTTCTTCCTGTCCCTGATCCTCTCATCCAGCGAATCCAGGGACTGCTGCACCCGGCCGAGGATGAACCCGGTGTTTTCCGGCGTACCGCTCAAATATACCAGCCCTTCGGCGGCGCCGTCGGCGATATCCTGCTTATCTTTCTCCGCCAGCTCGATAGCACGGATATAATCAATGGTGGATCGCTGGAAACTGTCCCTCTCCTCGCCGAAATCGATAGGCACGCTCATGTTCGCGGATTCGGCTTTTTGCCGGTCTTCGATAAGTTCCAGCTCCAATTTCTGTTTTTCTAACGTGCCCTCAAGGTCTTCTTTTCCCTTGCGCTGCTCCTCGACCTTCTTTTCTTCTTCATCAAGTTGTTCCCTCAGCTTTTTCAACTCTTCCCGTTTCTCTTCCAGCCTGAACTGCTCCTTCAACGCCTCCTGGAACAAAGGCTCCTGCTGTAATATGGACTCCCCCCCTGCCAGGTTCTTCGCTATCCGCGCCCTTATGTCTTTGATCCTGTCCCGGAAGGTTTTCTCTTCCGCTTCCCGCTGTTTAATATCCTGCCGTATCCCGTCCGCTTTCTTGCGGGAAGCGCTTATTTCTTTTGCCGTCTCGTCTATTTTCTTTCGCGTCTCGTCCAGCTCCTTCCCTTTAGCCCTGGCGGCCTTGTACGTGTCTTCGTGCAAAGAGCTTCTCGCCTTCGCCGCGTCGCGGAAAAGTTCCGCTTTATCGGGTTCCATGCGTATCATCCGCTCTCTGGCCTTTTCGGCGGCGACACGTTCGTCGCCGGGCACGTTCTGGAGGGTATTGTTGTTGTCTGCCGCCCAGTGCCGCATCTCGAACTCTTTTTCGGCCGCCTCGGCGGGTTTTCCCTGCCTTTCAAGGGACCTTATAAGCCCCCTGTAGGAGAGTATGATCCTGTCGTTGACATCCCGGGCCATGTCCGCTGTTTCTTTATCAACATCGTCCGCGACTCCGCCCCGTCCCGTTATGTACCCGGTCTCCCGGCCGTCCTTGATCATTTTCTTGCCGGTCTCTATAGCCGCCTCATAAGCTTTCTCCGAACCCTCTTCGTCATCCGCCGCGGCCTTATTCTCTCCCTCCCTGTAGGAAGCCTCGGCATCGTTACGCAAGGCCTGCCAATATCCACGTCTTGCCTCGAGCTCTATTTCCCTCCTCGTATCATGAAGCGTTTCCTTGATAGAACCGGGAGTATAAACAGCGATACCCTTCTCTGTTCTCTCCTTTTTACCGAGGCGCTTTTTACACTCCTCAAGCACGCTGACCAGGCCTTTCACCTTATCCTCGAATGCCTGAAGCCTGGCCGGCTCCGTTTCCAGTCTTTCTTTTTCAGCCGAGATATCGGACTCCGTCTTTTCCAGGCTTATATAGAGGTTATGCAAAGAAGAAAGATACCTGTCCTTTTCCGGTAACGGTCCCGGGGCCATGCTTATCAAACTTCCGGTGTTCGCTTCATCGGTCAGGACCTCCCCGATGATCCTGATCGTCTCGAACCTGAAAACCTTATCAAGATCGACACGTGCCGTTTCGATCGCTTTTTGCCTCAACCCCTTGATCGTACCCTTCAGGAAATCGAACACGGATATAGCCCTGTCGGGATCACCTTCAGGGTAGGTCAAAAGAAGGAACTTCACGAACTCCTTAAGCTGGTCCGGCTGTCCGGTAAAATTCAGATCCAGAAGGCTTTTCCCGGTCTCTTCGGCTATCGCGAGAACACCCGGATCGTCCTTTTCCCTCGCCAGTTCGAACAGCTCCTGGACGATCTCCCTTTTCACAGGTATCTCATCAACAAGATAAAAGGCCGCCCCCAGGAAACCGGCGTACCTGTCTATATCCTTTTTCATCGCATCGGGGCGTTCAGCCTCTTTGCGGGCTTCCTTGATCCTCTTCTGGACCTTGTCACTGAATTTTGTCCTTTCACCCGGGGGCATCCTCGAGAGAAGATCTCTGAGCTCATCCCGCACCTCTTCCCTTTGAGCGGGGTCATCGGAAAGCTCCATTATGAAAAGACACGTATCGATAAAGTCCTCTATTCTATCCGTAACTACGACATCCCTTTCTTCGGTTTTCGCTTCTTCCATGGCGGTCCCCACGTAGATCCTCCTGAGAAGATCCTTTCTCAGGGCCAGCAAGCCGATATCTTCAGGTTGTTTCTTCAGAAGTTTCTCCACCTCACCCAGCATCTTATTCAGTATAACATTACCGGCTTTTTCCAAAAACTGCTCCCTTCTCTGCGATAACCATGCCTTAAACGCGTCCGGCAGGTCCGGATCCGGTACCGGCGCGATGAATATCTCTCCCAGCGGCGCTTTAGTTAACCTTTTTATCCTCTCCTCCTCTCCCGTTATCTCCTTGCTCGCTCTTTTCCGTTCTTCTGTCGTTAACTCAACGAGTCTTTTTTTCATGTCTTCAAGTTGTTTATCGCTATACTGCCTGCGGTTGGCTTCAGCCCAGGCCACTTCAAAGCGGCGCAGGAACATCGCCTTAACGATATCGGGGACCTCGACCCCGGCCTCCTTTTCCGCTTCCGCGACCTTATTTTCGATCATCTCCATGAATTTATCATGATCCGTATATATGGCTCCGCTGGCGGTACACTCTCCCACGCATTTATCAATGTCTCCGCCAAGGACCCTCACGATAAAACCCCATGCTTCTGCCGGATCCTTCTCGATCGCTTTAGCCCTGCTCGCGTTTATGACCAAAAGGTGGAGCCGGGTTTTCGCGGTCACTTCCAATATTTTTCTTTTTTCGTCATTGAAACCTTCAATATCCCGCGTTCTATCTATGCCCTCGACCTTCTGATCGCGCTTGGCGTCATCTATCGCCCTTTGGACCTTCCCGAGCCTGCGCCCCAGAGACCACAAGCCGTACCTTAGCCCTATCCTCTGCCACCACCACGGCCGCAGGTTACTAAGATCCTCTTTAAGTTTTTCATCTACTACGTTTTTCATTTCTTTAGCCGCATCTATCGTCTCGGCAGTGATCTCCTCCGTAGGCGCCCGGGAGGCAAAGAATTCAAGCACCGGCGATAACCCCTCTACCAGAAGTACCTTGATGGGACCCGCCCGGGGATGGTGAAGATCCCTGGCCCACCGGGTATCCAGCAGCATTGCCGTCAATTTTTGAAGGTTCGAGAACGCGACCGCCATGAGTTCCTTTTCCTCATCGGAAAGAGGCTCTCTGCTTTCTATTTTTTGTCTGACCGTGTCCAGCGCTTCCCGGATAAGTCCCATGTCCTTTATAAGCCTGCCTTCGTAAAAACGCCTGTACCACGGCGCGCCGTAAACATGATCGATACCGTGCTCTATAAGCCTTTCGGCGGCCAATCCACCGTCAATATACGTGTCGCCTTCCCTTGCCAGCCTTACCGCTTCCTCAAGGTTCCACTGCCTTATCCCCCTTAGCCGTCTCCACCAGCGGCGCGGGAACCATGCGGTCTCTTCCTCTTTCGCGTAAGCTTTCGCGAGGTCCCTGTGGACCTTTACAAGCTCTTTCCTCGTATCCATATCACCCGGGGCCTGCCTGTACTTCGCCTCAAGGATCTTTCGCTCTTCTTCAAGCTCCCCGGCAGAACGGACTATCTCCGGTTTTGCGGGTTCCTCCTCGGCCTCGGGAACGCTCACTTCTTCCCTTTTCTCCACCCCGGCGCGGGCATCCGTGGCCTTTTTCGACCCCTCTTCTTTCCCTTTAATGGTCTCCTCTCCCTTTTCGCCTTTTCTGAGCCTCGCTACCATATTGTTCAGACTGTCGAACTCTTTTCTTTTTTCTTCAGACCGTATATCCCGTCCCGTTACATACGCTTTTTTATCCTCGCTTATTACCTTACCGTCTCCGCCGACCACCTCTTCCTCGTCCGGCTTGGGCAAAAACACGTCGCGTAATCCTTCCAGCTTGCCGATGACCGTTTCACGCTCTTCTTCCCGCGCCTGGGCCTCAAAGGCCTGGGCGAGAACCCCGAGCGTCTCCGCATTGATATCATCTTTTAATTTACCTTTATCGTCGAAAAACTCGCCCGTCACGCCGGAAAGCGGCCTGCCGGCGACGACGATATCCGTCTCTCCCTTCCTGATGCGGACCAGACCTTCAAGCAGGTCCAACCTCTCGCGCAATTCCCGGTTCCCGGGCCTAAGGATAAACGCCCTGCCGCCTATTGTCTGCAGCGGCCGAAGCAGTTTCTCGGCCCTGTTCATGCCCGCTTCCCTGTCCTCGATATGGTTAAGATAATATTCCGCCGAATTCAGGATGGAAGAGACCGTCTTCTCGTCAAAAAAGAAAGGCGCCAGCCAGAAAAAGAAGCGTCCCGCCCCGGATACGAGCGTTGAATCGAACGCATCCAGTATCTGATCGGCTTCATCCTGGTTCTGTTCGGCCAATTCCACGGCTGTCCTTACGTCTTCCCCTCGCAATATCATCAGGGCCTCTTGCCTGTAACCCGCAGTGGCCCAATCCATGGAAAAAGCGCGGTACCAGCGCCAGAAAGGTAAAACGATGAAGTCGATCACCGCAATAACGCACGCGGCTGCCAGCACGACCTTCCCCAGCAACAAAAACGCCGCGGCCGTTAACAACTTCAAGCCGAACGCCCATGCTATCCATGATATCAGGGAAAATATACCCATTCCTGCTTGGAAGTGTCGATTCCCAAGAAGTCCTTTAAAAGATTCCCAGCTGGAATACTTTTTGAAAAATCCCGTTATCCTCCTGGTCAAAAGCGAATTCTGGTAAGACCTCTTCCAGAACCCCGCTTCTTCTTTCTCTTCTTCCGGTATCGCCCTGACCCTCTCCACACCTTGCCTGAGAGCTTTACGGGTCATCCCCTTCTTTATTTTCTCCCTCTGCCGCATCTTACCTTTCCTGGTATAAGCTTCGTACAACACCGCCGCTATATCCTGAGCCTCCGGAGGGATACCGATGAAGCCGACCCTGTCCCGGAGCTCGGCAAAAACGCCACCGACGAAGCCGATCTGTTCCCGTTCAGGACCAAGCGCCTTTTCGCCGAATTTTATGACATTATCATAGTCCCCCCGTTCCCCCGAGATCCGCGCCAGAACGCGCAGGGTCTCTTTATCTTCTTCGTCCGACAAGTGAGATACCATCGCTAAGCGGTAAGACTGTTCGAGAAGACGTTCCCTGCGGGCGGAACTGCAGTCCGGATGGAGGGCGTCTCTTTCCAGTATTTTAGCCGACTCCCTGTAAAGCTCAGCCGACGTGCCGCATCCTGCCAGTTTATTTTTCTCTTCCACCGTGAACTCTGTATCTATCCGCGCGGAGAAGGCATTTATGCTTCTATCCCTATTCGCCTCATCCTGCTTCTCCCACCCGCTGAATTCCTCCGGGGCATAATATTCCCGCAGTAATCCTTCATCCGTTCTTGCCTCTCTTAAACTCTGCAGGATCCTGACCCCGCCTCTTTTCCAGAGCGTATCCTTGAACACGAACACCCCAAAATCCCAGAAAGCTTTGCTCAAAAGGATAAAAAAGCCTATCACCGAGACCATAGAAACGCGCACGTTTCCCAGCATCATGCCTACCGCCACGCCCAGAAGGATCGCGGCGATACCCCACCATGAACACAAAACGGTCAGGATAGAACCTGTAACTATCAGCGCCGTGCCCGTGAGCCCACCGATAGGGATAACTTCCGCGCTTAACCACTTCCGGGATCCGAACCCTTCATTCCGCACCCAGTTCAGGACCCTTTCCCACCAATCAGGCCCCTTGAGCTCAAAAGCCCCTATTCCCGGGTATTTAACGCCTTTTTCCATTTTCTCGACCTCATCCCTGAAACTCTTCTCATCGAGCCAGCCCGATTCGCCGACCCTGACCTTTCCTTCAGCGTTGAATTCGATCTTCACCTCGTCTTTCGATTCAACGATCCTCCTCATGTAGGGATTGGCAAGGACGACGTCCCAATCCGGCCGGTCGGGGGCTTCCCCCCGTTCCTTTTGCCTGGCGTGTTCCCTCAGTTTTGCCGCGCCGGCCTGTTGTATAACAGCGAGCTGGCCCGTATACCGCCTAAAACCGGCGTCGCGTTTTTCCCCGTCGATAAGGCTCCAGGCCTTAACACTTCCTTCATCGAGCGTCCTTGCACTTTCGGAACGGTAGAAGAAATGCCCTCCCAGAACATCCGCATATCCCGATCTTTTACCGAAAAGGCCGTTGAACTTCTTTGCTGCCGCGGCCGCGTCCTCCCGGCCGCTTTTGGTCCACTCGCCCCATACCTGCATCATCTCACTGGCGGTTTCCGGGCTTGCCGCCACGACACCATACTCCCGGTGATATCCGACCTCTTCGCCTTCTTCACTCGTGGTCTCTACCTGTGTAAGGTCTTTCACTACAACGTATTTCCGGAGATCTTCCGGAGCTTCCCGGACTTCCTCGCAGGAAAGGGCTTCCTTCACCGCTTCCTTCTGGCGTTCCTCATCAAGTTCTTCGAACGCCTTGGCGGCTTTACCCACAAAGACCACGTGGCTTTCCTCAGGCGGCCCCGGCACGGGAAGCCCCGCGGCATGAGCTTTTTCATATGCCCTGGCCTGGGCGGCGACCATGGCCCGGGCGGCCGCTGCCGGGCCTTCCGTTTCTTCCAGCAGCACCGTCGGGACAATGACCTCTTTTCCGTCTATCTCCACCTTTATTTCGGTCGCCTTGTCCATCACCTCCTGCTTTTCACCGCTTGCCTCGACCTCCTTTTTCTGCGCATCGATCCGTTTATCCTTGACAGCGTCGTCTCTTTTCGCCGATACCTCCGGCAGTTCTTTCTCGCCAAGTTCTTCCTTTCCGTACACGATAGCTTTATCCGGTTCGGGCGTCTCTCTCGCCTTTTGTTCCTGTGCCTGAAACTTCAATTCAACTGTCGTATCACGCGCCGGCGGTTCCTCTTCCCTCACCGCCTGTTCCTCTTCACCTTCCTTTTTCTTCACCGGCAGCTCTATTACGGGAAGTTCCGCCCGCTTCGCGGTCCTTGCTACTCTCAGATGCTCACCGCGCTCGTGCGCGTACCTGGTAATTTTTCTTTCTTCAACCGCGCGCTGCGTGCTTCCCACATCCTCCGCGGAGATGTCCGTCTCCTTGTCCGTCTTCGTTTCCCTGTCGAACTTGCCCGCTTCAGCTTCCGCCATTTCATAAAACTCCTCGGCGTTCTTCCCACTCGCGTCAAGACGCTCTACCCATACCAGGAGTTTGAAAGCGCCTTCGGAATGCGCTTTTTCCCTGAGCTTGTTCTTCAGTTCCTCCCCGGACCCGGGAACCGTGGATTCTACATCAAGGTCCTCTGTCAGTTCACCAAGAACTTTCGTCAAGGGCCTGTCCAGGCCCTTGGTGTCCAGAAAGGCGTTACTCAAGGCATCCTTATACCTTTTTACCAACTCATCCACGCTTATGCCCATCTCTTTAGCCAGTTTTTCCATTTTCGCGGCGCGTTTTTTCTCGGTAAACTCAGCCTGTCTTTTCTTCACGCTTAACTTGGCGGCTTCCTTTGCCAGGCCCTTTCCCCTGTCAAGAAAGTCCAGACCCAGCCATGCTCTCATCTTAACACCATGCCACCAGCGCGCCGCGCCTTTCTTGTCCCGTTCTTTCTCGAAATAGTCGGATTTTACGGCCTGCATGTAATCTTTCAGCGTCTCCGGGTCATAGTAACGGGACTCGGGAACAATGAACTCGGTTATGAAAGTCACTATATCTTTCTGCTCGATCTGGTCTCTTCGCGTTTTCCGTATCCCCGGCATCCAGATCAGGTCTTTTTTCCTCAGATCGCTCAGTATATTCTCGAACACGAAACCATCTTCCAACGTTATACCATACTGACCGTGTAATACCTCCGACAACTGTTCCAGGAACTTCAGCTCGTTCCTCCTGTCGGCCAGGCAGTCTTTCCAGGTCAAACCGGCCCGCTCAAGCGCCAGCTGGACAAGCCCTGAGGCCTCAAAATAGAAGAAATTCTTTGCGTAATTAGCGAGCTTCTGGTCATCCCCGGTTATGGACCTTATCATCGCGTCTATCCTGGACTGTTCCTTTATCGTGATCCGCTTATCCTGGTTCTTCCTTACCATCGTGTTCTGGCGTTCTTTTTCCCTTTTTGCCGCTTCAGTGTACACTTTCCATTCCAGCTCCAGCGCCTCGCGTTCCCGTACCGCGCTTTTGATCTCATCCGCGGTCTCCGCTCTGGCTGCCACATCAGAGGTCTTCAACACACCAGTAAGCTCGATTATCGCGTCACTCTGACCCGCCTTCAGGCCGTCAATTATACTCCCGGCTGTTGTCGCGTCTATTTTATACCTTTCAACCAGGATATACTCGGCTTCGTCATACCTGCGCCCTCTTACCGCGGTCATGACCCGCAGGGCGTCCCGGGCGCGCTTTGATCTGTTCACCATTTCTTTGGCAGCACTCTCTGAAATATCCTGCTTTGTCAAAGCCTGTTCCGCTTCGGTATAATCGTGTTCCATCAAAGCTATCACGGCCTGAAGTATTTCCACGGTCCGTTCTTCTCCGATACCTTCCTGCATCATGGTCTCGCGGGCATCCTTATATCTGCCTTCCATAACGGCCATATGGACTTCCCTTGCTGTCTCTGCTGTCTCTTCTGAAGCCCCAAGTTTTTGAACGAGGATCCCCGAAAGCGCGGCTCTGACATTACCCGTGAGACGATCCTCTATTTCGTCATTACTGCTCACCCACCTGCGCTGGACATCATGAAAACCGGTCAGGGGATCTGCCGATTCCTTCTGCACGTATTCCGCCAGTTCGCCCGTGAGCTTGTCGATCTCCTTCTTGAGTTTATCGGCATCGGCATAATTTCCGCTGCCAATAGCGGCTTCTCTTTCCTCTATCTTTGACTTTATCTCTTCGAGTTTCCGGGTATATGTTTTGTCGGCCTTCCTGCCGAGCGAGTCATAGGCAGTGTTGATCTTTTCCTGGAGCTCCCGCGCCTCTTGGCCCTTTCCTTCATCTCTCAGCCTGTCCCGCTCTTTTTCCATCTCCTCGATCTCTTGTGTTTTTTCGCTCCGGTATTCAGCGCGCTGCATCAATATCCTGTTCAGTTTCCTGGCTTCGCGGGTGTCCGGGCCAACCTCGTGGAAAAATATCATCTCTCCGGGCATCCCTTCCCTGCCGGGCCGTCCTATCTTCTGCCACTCCACCCTTATCAGCTCGTCCATCTCGGTCATGAACAAAAGGCCTTTCGTGTACCTGAGTATGATCTTCTGGCTGAATTCGTCCACAAATTTATCTTCATTGCCGAGTTGGGCCTTGAGCTCGTCCCTTGACAAAAGCTCTTTCAACCTTTCCTCGCGCTCCCGGCGGACATCGTTCTCGCCCGTATTGTCTCTCGATCCGTCCCTGTTGCTTATATCGAGCTGGTCGTCGATTATCTCCTGCATCTCTCCCGCGATGTCTATTTTGCCTTTTTCGCGAAGATCGTTCCTGGCCTTTCGATTGATACTCTGGAGCTCCTTCCTGATGTTCTTGTACACCCGCCATACATCCCTCTTCCTGCCGGCCGTAACGTCAAGCCCCACGATAAGCCTTTCGGCTTCGGCATACTCACCGGCGGTAACATGCCTGAAAATATTTTCACGGGTGTTCTTGTCGATCCTCAGTTTTTCAAGTTCTCCGAGTTCCCTGCTCTTCACCGCTTCTACTTCACTCCTTATCCCGTCGGCCATGGCCTTCGCGGATGCCCGGTCCACACCCATATCCACAAGAGCCTGCTCGGCTGCCCCGTAATTCCCGGTATTCATGGCGTCCGCGACCGCTTTTAAAAAGCCTTCCACGCCTTCGGAGCACAAACCCTTTTTTTCAAGCAAACTTCTCGCGTTCGCGTATTCCGCTTTGCTCTCTTCTATTCCCCGCGGATGGTTAGCGGTCTTCTTGTTCAGGACCGTGCACAGGGCAAGCCTTATCATACCCTGGAGGATACCTGCTCCGGGACCGTCATCCGTTTTTATGCCCAAATTGCCAAGGGCCGTTCGCGTTCCATCATAATTGAACGTCTTCGCGGCCCGAAGGAGGTCGAGGATATTCCCTGTTATCCCTGATTTTACCAGAGCTTCCCGCGCGGCTCTTTCCTTCTCCGGGTCATCGGCCGCGTCATAATAATCCATCAGTGCCTTAAGAATATCCCCGGTCAACTTATCTCCCAGAACACGCTTGAGGACCTCTACCAGATCTTTCTTGTACACAACCTGAACACCCTCATTGCCCTCTTCAGTACTTTTTAGGATCGCATATAAATCTTCGATCTTGATATCCGTCGCGCGGCCCAGGATGTTCGTGGCTATCGTGAGGGCGCCGAGCCTCCCGCCGGTCTTCTGTACGCTTATCCTTTCCGATTCCTTGCCGGCCCGGACCCCCTTCATGTTCTCCAAACTCTGCCCTGCCAGGGCTTCCTTCTCCGTATCCATCAATTTTCCGAACACCCTATTGAGTTCCGCCTGGACACCGGGGTCTAATTTTTCGAATATCGCCTTAGCTTCCTCTTCGTTTTTCTTTGCCTCCTCCGTTTTCCCTTCTGCCGTCGATCTCTCTTCCTTTGCCATGAATATGATCCACTTCATCTTGTCTTCCAAAAGCTCGGCCTGCAAGAAATCGCTTACCATGAGAACGACCGGACGGTCTTTGAGATATTTATCGCCGCGCGTCCTGATCAGTTCCCTTACCATGTACTCGAATCTCTCCCCGGCCGCCACATTCCTGTCCCACACCTTGCGCAAGGATCCCCTGTCCCAGTCATGGATATTGGCTACCGATTTACCGAACCTGTCGTAGAATTCCGTCTGTCCTTCTATGTTCGTTCCGCTGAGGCCCGAGAAACTCCCGCCGTAAACATAGTCCACAAGCTCCAGCATCGACAGCTTGGACATAGTCTCACCGGGCCTGCTCAGCTTGGGGATGCCCATTATGACCTCCGCGGCCTGGTGCCCGTCCTGGCTCCTCTTCTGGCCGAATGATGTGCCTCCCGTCGCCAGATCTATCAGCTGGACTCCCGTCTTTTGCGTATCGATGTCACGCCCTCTGTAAAAAGCATTCTTTTCCACGCTCGTGCTCAGGCTTTGCTCCACAAGCCTTGTCCAGAGGATCGTTCTATTCGTAGGATATTCCAGCCCCATTTTCCGGGCTATGTCCTCCGCGTCAGCGATCTTTTTGTTAACTTCACGTTTTCCTTCCTCGGTAAGGGACACCCGGCCGGTATCACTATCATATTCCACCCACGTCCCCGTGTACTTTCCCTTTTCCTCTATATCACCCTCTTCGGGCCTTTCCCGGGTGGTGGACTCGAGCCTGAGCTCATCGGAATGCTGCTGGAGGTAAACGCCTACCTGGCGGGCCACGTAATACGGTACGGCCTCATGCGGGTCAAGATCGCCCCTCGAGACGGAAATGATAAGTTCGGTGAGCGCCTGGTCAAGCAGAAGGCTGTCGGATTCGTCTATCAGAACGTCATAGCATCCCCTTAGAAGATAGCGTTCCCCGTGTTTATTGTCGGCCAGGACCATGTCATGCATGATGTCAAAAGCTATCTTGGGGGTTATGAACCGGATCTGGGCTTCGGAGGCGTTCCGTTTTCTATCAAGTAATATTTTTTGTTTCTCCTGCTCGTCGATCTTTCCTTTTTCGCGACGCATCCTGACATACGTGCCGTCGGCGGCCATACCCTGGTCCGCGCTTAAGATGCCGCAACTCCGGCCAAGCAGACGAAAAACGAGCCCGGTCGAGTATTCAAGCCTTCTCGCTTCGCTGTCGTCCGTCGCCATGAGATCGACGGGCATACCCTTATTCTTAAGGGAGGCCATGTACCTGTCGAGGACATCTATGTACGTTTTACCCTGCCCCGTGTGCAGGTTTATCATGCAGCCGCTGATAGTGGCGCGGGCTCCGCTGTACTGATGCTCACGAAGGGTAAACCCGAGCCCGAGCTGCATGGCCAGGTTGACGTTAACACCCGCGAGCCTCAGGAAACCGTCCTTGACCTCGCCGGTCTTCGGATCTATCATCTCTCCCCTGTCGACCATATCATTAAGTGCCTTGTCATTTTTCATGATCGTAACAAGGATGCCCAATTTTGAATGATCTACCACCTCCTTGCCTTCGACCACCCTTACGATCTTCCGCCATTTATCAAGCTCGGCCTTCTTCTCCTTAAGCTCCTCCAGGATACCTTTATACTCTTCATAATCTTCTTCTTCCGCGTCGATTTTTTGCTGGAGTTTCTCCATGACCGTATCCAGGCTGTCGCTGGCATCCGCCTGGATACTCGGCTGGACATTGGCCCTTATCTTTGAGATCTCTCCCTCAAGCGCTTCTTCCTGTTCCCTGATATTATCCACGGTCGCTTCGGTAAGCTCCTGGTTCTCTTCATCTTTCCAGAAATCATTGTTGGGATCGCTCCATTTTTTAGCATTTTCCAATATTGCGTCTGTAGCACCCATGACCTCCACGCCGAACATCTCCCTGTCATCGCGTATGTCTTCCTCGGGCGTTTCGTTGAATTTCCTTGCTATATTCCGGGCCTGCCTCGCCCTTCTCCAGCTTCTCACTTTGGCCAGGATACCGAACCTTTTCGCGATATTCCTGGCGATCTGGTTGGTCGCATGATCCCTTACATCTTCCGGGGGCGGGGCCCTGGCAGCGGGCTCTCCTCTTACTTCTTCAGGCGCCTCTTCCGCTTCTTTCCCAGGGGCTTCTTCCTCCTTCTCTTCCAGCCTCTCCAGGTCTTCATCCTTCAGGGCGGAACCGTACATTTCCTCCAAGTCATTGATCTGGATCTGTAACTTCAGTATGCCCGAACGGTATACGGTCAATCTATCATTGGCCTCATCAGTCAGCTGGCCTTTCTCGTCCAGATCGTTCTGTATTTCACTTAGCTTGGCAATAGCCTTATCGAGCAACTCATATAATGTCTTTAATTTAGTTATCGCAAGATCTATGAACTGGTACGCGGCCATGGCCATCTTCTTGTCGGGGTGAGCTATAAGCTTGCTCATCAGGGTGAAATACTCCTTGCGCGCACTTTCCACTTTGTTTATCTCGTTCTCGATGCCCTCCAAAAAGTTTCTCACCGGACCGGGCGCGGCAACTGCAAGAGGTGACGGCGCTTTCTTTTTTATCTCTTCCGTGGCCTTTTCTACCTGCTGTTTTTCTTCCTCAGACACTTCTTCTTCGGCCGGCGCTTTTTCTTCGACTTCGGCTTCGGCCGGCGCTTCCTCTTCTACCTTTTCTTCAACGACCTCTTCCTCAGCCGGGGTTTCTTCGGCTTCTTTCTTAGCCGCTTCTTCGGCTTTGGCAAGCGTGATCTTTTCTTCCTCTGCGCGCCGCATGCTAAGGCTTATCTGAGCCTGCGCATAGACCTTATCTTCATATCCCCGGATCTTTTCAACGTATCCCCCGGGGAAATGTTTGCTGAACAAGCTGTGCTGCGCTTCTCTCCCGCGTTCATACTCGTCAACGATCTCCTGCAGCTGGTCCGCGTTTAGATCCGTGGTAAGCTGAGAATAATGGTATGGGGTAAGTTGCAATCCGTCGCTTCCATACTCCATGAGTTGGAGGACAGCGGCAAGACGATGGGCATCGAGCACACCGATTCCCCGTTTCTCCCAGTAGATCTCGGCCATTTCATGATATATTATCTCGTCTTCAATAGTTGTCCCTTTAAACCTTTCGTCCACAACAATAATTTTTGTCCCGTCCGAATGTTCAAAATGGTAACCATCGGCCTCGTCGCCCAGATCGACATAAATAATTTCCGCTTTTATCTCCTCTGCCTTTGCTCCTATTTCCTCTGATCCTATGCTCCTTTTCGCGATCTTTTGTTCTCCGGTTTTTCTTCGTTCTCCAACTTCCTTTATGAAATCCGCCTCTTTAGCGGAAAAATTCTCCTGTTCAACCATACCCATGCGGTGCATCGTTCCTACTCTGGCTTCAACCTCTACCCCTGGCCCCAGTGCTTCTACCATCCCTGCCGCTTCTTCTTCGACCGCTTTCTTTGCCTCCCGGGCCCTGATGAATGCTGCTGCAATCACATCGTCTTCGCCGGTCTCCAAAAGTTCTTCCATTCCTTTCCGCCTGGCTATCCTCAAAATCGCTACTTTGATGGAAGACTTCTGGTCCAATCTGCCCTCGTACCTGCTTAATTGATCAAGGAAGAACCTCAGGCGCAGTTCCCTTGCCCGGAACGCCGACTCTTCCCGAAGTTCTTTAGCCTTCAAAAGCGATTCTTCCAGTATCTCGGTGACTTCCGCCATCCTTTCCGCTTCGGCCCTGAAGGGCGCTTCTCTCTTCATTGCCGTATCAAAGTTTTTCCTTGAGGTCGTCTCATATCTTTTTAATGCCATTTTTCTCTGGCCGGATTCATCCTCGACAAGCTCGGTATCATAGACAAAGAACAGGCCTTCTTCGCTTTCTATGCCTATCCTTACAGTGCCGTCATCCAGCACCCTTCTTTGCAGTTTACCCGCGCGCAGACCGTTTATGACCTCTTGGAATTCTTTGAATTCGGCGTCAGTTGTTTTCCCTTCTTTCACCAGTTCATACGTGCTGTCTATAAGGTCATCGAAATACTGGTCCAAAAGGTCCTGCATCCTCGCCTGCAGCACTTCCGGATTGACCATGCCCCTTTGCATCCTCAAAAGGTAAGAGAGCCCGAGGGACATTGCCATCGGTTCGAATACCGCCCTCAGGTCCTCCTTGCTCATACCGGTCCCTTCCAGTATGGCCTTTTTAAGGGCATATTCCGAGGTGGTAGCCAGGTATTCGCCCGATCCCGAATAAGGCTCGTATTCCTTATCCTTATTGGTGAGTACGGTCACGTACGGCCGTTTACCTTTCTGGGGATTGAAGCGCGGCAGGAGAACTATATAGGAAAGCTGATCCGACTTGAGGATCTCGGTGATACCTCTTGTATGGAAACCTCCGGTCACCACGGCGGCTACGCTCACGTCGTTCTCTCTCATATATTCTATGGTGTTCTCCACCATGGCCCTGTTCCTGTCCGTCGCCGCCGCGTAAAAATCCGAGGCCTGGGGAAGCTGTTCAAAAAGGCCGCTTACGTCCGCCAGGTCCGCAGGGAGAGGTATCCGGTATTTCTTATAGCGGGTCCTGATAAAATCAAGGAACCTTTTCCATCGGAAGTCGCCCATGTGGTCCCTGAAGTAACGAAGCTGGCCGCTGGTAAGCTTGATCGAGAAGATGTTGTTCAGTATCTCGGTGTTCTTCATGAGCGTCGTGAGCTCCCTCTCATCGTCGTTCCTGAAAAGCTTCTCCCTTATCCTGCACTCGTAATCGTCCATTTCGTCCATGAGGCCGGCTATATCTATGGATTCGTAAAGGTTAACGTAATCACAGAACTTCTCCAGCTCGCTGTACTGCGACGGGTCGATACCCGCGGCCTTGGCCAGGAGAAGTATGTAAGAATAGAACTGGCTCTTCGACAGTTTGCCGAGCTTGAAAGAAAGGCTCTTCAGGATAAGTTCTTCCAGGCGGTCCCTTTTCAGCTTGCCGCCCAGCGTGTCGAGCAGTTCGTCCCTCTGGACATTGGTAGCCGCGTAGTTGATCTCTTTTTCCAGTTCGATGGAATCCATCAGCGCGTTGATGTTCTGATATTCAGAATAACCGATGCCGTATTTTCTTCCTATCTCCTCGACGCTGTGCCACCTCTGGGTGAACCTTTTTTGTTTGTTATTGTTGTTCAGGATGGAATTGCTGTTAAGCAGCTTCAGCTCGTCGGAGAATATATGGTCCCCGAGCGCGCCGAGCGCGTTCCTCAGGGATCCCACGAGCTTCATGTTAAGCTTCTTCTTTTTATTGACGGATATGAACGCGTGGTAATTCTGCAGGTAAAGCCGGCTGTCGTCTATCCCGTACAGCATGACCGGGCGGTCCGAGAGCGCGGCAAAGAACTCGCCGGCCGAGATCCTGCCCTGGCTCATGAGGTATTCGGCCGTCATCTTTTTCGCCTCGGCGTCGGGAAAATCCCTGATCACGCTCATGTCGATCAGCCCTTCCGAGCCTTCCACGCCGACAAAGCGGATGTCATAATTCATGGCAAGGTTCTCGAGGACCGCCACGATCGATTCCTGCGCGCCGAGGTTGTCGTGGATATCCTTGATGTTTATGATGAGCTCCTTGCTGGAGGTTCTATGTATGTCCTTGGTAATGGCGATATCGCGGGGTATCGAGACCTGATTGAGATCGACACGTCCTTTGACTAGTGGTGTCGCCGGCGGCTGCACCTGGCCGAAAGAGACCTGCTGGAAAAGGAACGTAAAAATAAGGACCACAGAGATGAGCCTGATCCACGGCCGTATATTCTTGTCCGCTGAGACCGAAGCCACTCCTTTGGGCTTTGAGGGATGATCCGGGACAGACTTCCCCTTTACATGACTTACATACCTGTAAAACCATGACCCCGGGGATCTATCCAAACCGCCATCGCCCCGTTGATATGTTTTTTCATCACCGAACGGAAACATGAGCACACCTTCTTTTGCTCTTATTAAATATCTTTAATAATTATCCAAAAAAATATGCCTCCTTCCTGTATCCCTGCTATTTGGCTATTTGTATGACTATCATTATTATATTACCTTTAATTCAAGTATATCACCATTTTGCCCGATTGTTAGTTCTCAAAAGCTGAATTTTTTAAACCTTAACTCAAGGTTTTCTTCTTTAAACATAATGAGTTACGTAATATTCGCCAATCCTGTTTCAAAGAGCTAAACCGGAGGGGTGGGCTTATCCCACCCCTCCGGCATGGTACCTTCAGCGCTGGTAGCTGGCAGGTACCTTATTGCGGCACTGTCAGTATGGCTGGTAGCTGGCAGATGCCAAACCTGTCATTAATATGCCACATCCGCTTCAAAGAGCCCTTCTATGTAATCATTGACGGCTTCGCCCGCTTCCTCGCTGCCGGCATAGTCGACGCTGATGACCGCTTTTCCGCCCATGCCTTTTCTCCTGGCTTCTCTTTCCGCGTCCTTGACCATCTTCTGCACTTTTTCTACCTGCTCGTCAGTGAATTCGTCGGTTATCAGGTCTTCTTCGCTGGTGATAGCTATCACCAGAGCCCTCCCGAACGTATCCGCGACCAGCAGCTTGTCGCATACACGGGAAAGGGTCAACGCGATCGGGGTATCTTCTTCCTTGGCTATACCGGTCCTGTGGACCACGCCGTCCTCGGCGAGCGGTTTTATCGCCCCGATCACGTCGCCCACCTTGTTAATGCCGGTGTATTTCAGGGTATCATGTTTCAGCGTGGCACTGAAGGCTTCAATATCCGCGTTAGTATCTTCCATTCCCACGACCACCACGTGGAACTGTTCCTTGCCTATGGCCGCATTAATAAGATCAAACGTGTTGACTATGTCGTTGAAGGTCTCTTTGTCCACGGAATTTATATCTATGCCGTAAACATAGGCGTTATTATTAAGCATGACACCCTGTTTCAGCATGTTCAGCACCATATCGGCGACCTGCGCGAGGTGCAGCAGCTGCTTGTCGTTCAAGCGGAGCGCCGCCAGCGACAATTTCGTTGCCGCTTCCTTCAGATATCCTATCATCCTCGTCCTGAACTCTTCCGCGGGTAATTTCTCTCCTTCGAACTCCACGAACTCAAGGCCCGGCGCGGCGAGCGTAAGCGTGCGAAGATCGGGTGTTACCGGGGCCTTGACCATGGGACTCACCGGAGGCGCGAGCTCCTGGATCATCTGCTGTATCCTTTCCCTGCGCTTCTGCATGACGTCTTCCATGGTCTCCCTGCGCTGGGTGATGCGTTCCATCTTCTGGCGTACGGCTTCCTCGCGCGCGATGGCCTCTTTAGCGAACCTGTGGGTGCTGTCAACGAAGCTCCTCACCCTGCTCAGGGCCTTTGTCAGAGCTTCGCCGCTCTTCTCCACCTGCTCCCGCAACTCCGTGCCGTCGTCGATCAGCTTGGTGTATTCGTCCATGGCCCGGGAGTGGGAAGCAATAAGCAGCTGCTCGACCTTATTCTCCAGTTCCATGATCTGGTTCATTCCAAGCCGGCTCACGGCCTGCGCGACCTGCTGCCTCGACGCTTTATCGAGTCTCGGCCTGACAACACCTTTTTCGCCGGGAGTGTAGGCCTTGATGATCGCGCGTTCCGCGAGCACCGCGGCAAGCGTATCAATATCGCCGGCTTTGATCGCTTCTATCACGTTCTCTTTCAGGGAAAGGACCCTCCCTTTAAAACCTTCAAAATCAAAACCTTCAAAATGTCCTTTTGCCGTGCTATCGGTGAACTTGAACTCGAATTTGCCTTCCTTGTTCCTGCAAAGCTGGACATCATCCACGGTGAACAGGGTCTTCCCGCTGGCCGCGAGGAGGACATACTTATCCTTTGAACCGTACATCCTGGCCATGTCGGTAACATGGGCGCCCGATATAGCCACATCCACGCCTATGGCCTCCATCTTGCCCCTGGTGTCTTTGTGGAACTTGGCCGGCATCTTGTCCATATCATCTACCTGTACAACCTTCTGGCTGTATTCCGCCCTTTCTCTTGCAGCGCTCACGGTATCCTGCAAGCCATCGGAATATCTTACGACTGCCCTGGAGAGGGCTCCCGGCACGCTACGGTCAACGACATCGCCCAGCGTGTCCTGCAGTGCCCTGGGCGCCGGGGCTTCAACTGCGGCTTCTACCGCCACCAATCCCTCTCTTGTTATTATTGCTTCCTCGGCTTTGTTTATCGCGGCATTGCAATCGTTTCTATTAATCACGCCTTCTCCACTTACAAGTTTCGCAACATCGAGCGTCTCTTTTACTTCTTCACCGGTCGCTCTTGCGTGTATAACCTCTAACCGGCCCAGACCCCTGTCAACTGTGGCGGCTTCGACCCGTATATCCATAACAAGGTCAAAGCTTAATTCCGTATTAATTCCTGTCTCGCGGGCGAAGTCAAGCGCGCCATTGATCGCGTCAGCCGCTCTCATCCCGGCCAACGCTTCCACTTTGCCGACAAGACCGTTCAGCGCCTCATTATCAACACTCACGCCGGGCCGGGCCTGTTCCATGCGAACCCCTTCGTGCCCGGCAGCCACCCGGTCCACCATGCCCTGATCATCGGTGGTTACCTGAGCTTCCGTGCCGTTCTCGGCAATAAAAGCGATAGTGCGGTTGGCCATTTCACCGGCGCCAATGTCGCTTCTTAAGCCCGCTATCTTCACCGCGGCCACTTCGGCAAGCGCGCTACTGTCGGCGACCGGACCGGCAAGACCGGCAGCATCCGCAATATTCACCAGGCTGTCCACATCCCGGCTGTCCAGATGTTCCGCAAGCCGCGCCTGCTCTATTCTTATACCGCCGCGCGTCGCGAACGTGCGGGTAATATCACCGTCATTATTCATGCTTACCGAGACCCCCGTTCCGCTCGGGGCCATGACGGTCACGATACTGTTGGCCGTGTTCTCCTTGCCATCGAGGACCGTCCTCATGTTAGAAATGACCGAAACGGCCGTACTGCCGAGCTGGCGGCTGTCAGCCATCCTGGTAAGCCCGGCATCGGCCTCGATCGCCCTCACAAGGCCGTTTATCCCCGGCACGCGTACCTTCCTGTCGACCTGGGCCTGTTCGATCTTTATCATTCCGCTCGAAACGGCTACACTATCGAACCTCCCCAGATCGTCCGTCAGCGCCGCGGCTTTGGTCCCGTTCACGGCCGTGACGGTCAGCACGGTGTTTGCCATGTTCTCCCCTACTCCGAGACCTGTTCCTAAGCGCGAGAACGCCGCGGCCAGCGCAGTTCCGAGCTCATCGCTGCGGGTCAGGGCAGCGTCGGCGCCGATAGCTTCCGCGGTATCCACGGTACGACCGGCTACTTCAACGTCAAACATGCCGTCAGGCCACGCCTGCTCTATCCGGACCGCTCCGGACCTGACACCGGTCCTCACGATCTCGCTTCCTCTTTCCTCGGTCATGACCGTCAATTCGGTGCCGCTGGGAGCGGTAATTGTGATGGCGCTATTGGCCATATCCTTAATATCCCTGAAACCCCTCGTGATCATGTATGATATGACCTTATCCATCGCCGCCGGGAGCTCTCTGCTCTCTGTCACGCTGATATCCGGGCTGACCGCTTCTATGGCATTGACCATGTTGTTCACCCTGTCAATATTCACTCTTCCGCCCAACTGCATCTGTTCCATGTGTAATATGCCGCTTGTCGCGGTCACGTTCGCGACATTCCCGAAACTGTCGGTCGTACCGACGAGTTCCGTGCCGTTAGCCGCCGTAAGGGTAATGGCGCTGTTGGCCATGTTAACCACGCCGTCCACACTCGTCCTGAGATCCAGCATGGCCTTGTTCATGGTATCGGCAAGCTGCCGGCTGTCCGTTACCGCGCCCCTGGCGTTTATCGTCTCCGCGGCATTAACTAATTCTCCCGCTCTCTGGACATCTATCCTGCCTTCTATCTGGGCCTGCCTGACTATCACTCCTTCGCGGGCCGCCGACACATCCGTGACGTTACCCGTCATGTCCGTGACCGCGGTGAGCTTTGTCCCGCTCAGGGTCTCGACCGTGACCATGCAGTCCATCGCCTGGGCGCCGATATCCGTCCGCAGGCCGGACCTTGCCGCTTCCGCCGCGTTAACAAGCCCCTGGACACCGGTCATCGTCTTGCCGCTCGCGTCGAGAGTTTCCGCGGCGCTTACGAGGCTGTCTATCACACTACTGTCCGCCCTGCCGTCACGGCTCAGCTGTTCCATGGTCACGCCGCTTCTGATCGCGCCTACGCTCCTGACACCGGCACGCTCATTGGTGGCTATCATGGCCCCGGTGCCGTTAATAGCCGTGACCTTCACGGTACAATCACCCGCGTTCTCCGCGCCCATATGTTCCATCATGCTGACCGTCGCCCTTATAGCCGCGCGGCCAAGCTGGTTACTATGGGTCACCATGCCGCGCCTGCCTGCCGTCTCGGCCGCGTTAACGAGGCCGTTCAACATACTGGCCCCTCTCTTAAGCGCTTCGAGGTCCATCATGCCGTCCATCTTCATCTTCTGCATGCTCACGCCTCTTGCCATGGCGGTCATGCTCGTCAACATGCCGCGCCTGTCGGTGACAAGCGTCACTTCCGTCCCGGTCAGAGCGGTGAGGGTCATGGCGCAATTCGCCGCGTTCCCGGTGCCGATGATGTTACGCAGTTTTGCCATTGACGCGAAGCCCGCCCTGGCGAGATCGCGGCCGGCGGCTACACGCCCGAAACGCGCCGCTATCTTGTTAGCCGCGACAACGAGATCATTCACTCCATCGATATCTATCTTCCCGTCACGCTGGTCCTGCTTCACGCGAACCCCTTCGCGGGTCCGGGCGGCCATCGCGCTCATCACATTGCCCCTTGTATCCAGGCTTGCCGTAAGCTCGGTCCCGTCCAGCATCTCGACAGTGAGGTCACAGTTCATAGCTTCCATCCCAAGCTCCGCGCCCAGGACCGATCTCGCTACGGATACCGCGTTCACCATGTCCTGGGCGTTAGTCACCATGCCCGTCATGATAACGTTATCGACGGCATTGTACACGCTGCCCAGGACGTTCTGCAGATCGACCGTCCTGCCCATCTGCGCCTGTTGCATTCTCACGCCCAGGCGGGAAACCGCGACGTTATCGACCTTTTTGCTCGCGGTATCCATCTTCACGTCGATATCAGCTCCCTTTATGTTAGCGGCTACGGAAGCGATGTTGACATTATTCCCGCCTTCCCGCACTTCGCCCATTATACTGGAAACCATGTTATCAAAAGCCTGGAAGTCATTGACCACTCCGGCCCCCGCGGCGATGTTGATGTCCATGCCGGCCGCCAGGCTGTTCACGCCGCACACGGCGCTCGCCGCGTTGACAATAGTCCCGGCCGCGGCTTTTATGATATCCACGCTCGCGCCTTTGGCGGCGGCAAGAGTAAGCTGGCCGTTGGTAATGCCTATGCTGAGCTGGCCGGTCATGAGCGCCTGCATTACTGCGTTATCGGCCATAACGTTGTCCAGGACCTGGATGAACTTGCTCTTTCGTTCATCAGCGCCGGCGCGCATGACCAGACCTCTCAGTGCCGCCGGGACAACAGCGCGCAGGGTTTCAACTCCTTCGGGATTTGCCTCAACGATACCGGCATCATGCATGAGGTTCGCCAGCATGGCGGCGTCCTCTACCGTAAGCATCAGTTCCTCTCTCTGGCTGCCGCCGACATGGGCGCTGGCATCCCTGGCCTCATGCCTCATCTCGTGGGATATGCCTACCTGCAGCAATATATCCAAAACCTTCATCTTCTGGCCCGCGTCGAGTTCGATACCCCTGTCCTCCAGGAGGGCCCTGATAACTTCACCGGCCAGGCCGGAAACCGCTTCGGCGTCAACGGTAACTATACCGTCCCGGACACCGTTACCTACCTGCACGTGCCCCAGGAGAGCTCCGGTACGCTCAGCCGCGATAAATGACGTCCCATTCGCCTCAAAGACGTCCATGCCCCTGGACGCGCAGGCATTGGCGATGATCCTGGATACCGCGTCCCTGCCTTTATAGGTCTCCCGCTTGCCCGCGACCTCGACCTCGGTCTCTATATTCCTTCCGTCAAACTCGATACCGGCCAACCCGCTGTCGATAAAGGAACTGCTTTCCCTTCCGGCCGTAACGCGAGGTATCATGGTCTTACTGTCCGCCTGTGCCCTGACATCCTTCGCCATACCCATGATATCCGACACGGCCAGGTTCTTATGAGCGTCCATGACCAGGCCGAACGTCTCGACCGGGCTCAGACCAAGGCTTTCAGACGCGCCGCCAAGGCTTTCCGCGAAACCTTCCCCGACTTCAGCGCCGAACTCCGTCCCCAGCCACTCGGAGATCTTATCCATATCCTCCCCGGTTACACCTTCAATACCACCGGCTTCTTCCACAGCCTGGCTGAACCTGTTGATCGCAGTATCCCGAGCACCTGCCGGGATCGTCTCTAACACCGGCAAACCATAAAGGGTATGCATCACTTCACCTAAACGAAAATCCTCGGTTTGCTGCAATACCTGGACTGCACCTCTCGCCTGGGCGGTATCTATGTTGTTGTTATTGTTCTCCATGAACTCCTGGAACAACTGGGCGGACCTGCTGTAACCGTTCATCTCTTTGTCGAATCCACCGGTTTGCTCAACAACCTTGCTCAAAAGGGTCCTGTTGGCATTTTCTGCCATTACTTCAGCTACATTTATATAGTGGTGGACATTCCCCGCGCCCCTGCCGTTAGCGTTTATCCTTTCTTCCTGCTGCGTCATGGCGCTGGAGGTACCTATTTCGGTCGTATACATCTCAACGCTTGTAAAATATACCCCTTTCTTACCTGTCTTTATCTTATGGGGATCAAACCCTGTCTCTGCTTTGTCCAAGCCCACCCATTGCGTTTCAAAGGCGTTCGAACCCGTACCAAGCTGGGCTATAAGATGGATGGCGTTACCGAACCTCATGCGTTTTCTGTTACTGGTGACCTTATTCTTCTGCGCGATGAACGCATTCGGGTCCGTGTAAAGGCATATCCTCTGACCGCCTACCTTTACTTCAAGAAATCCGCGCCTCAGCACGTCTGCCGTCGTCAGTTTCTTTCCTGACATCTTGTTGGCGACCTCCAACATCTTATCGACAGTACCGAAGGCCCCTACCACCAGTTTTCTTCCGTTCGCGTTCTGTTTTGCCATGCTCAACATATCTCTGCCGGCAGCCGATAACATGCTGCTATGATCACCATAGAACCGGTAACCCGCGTCCCTGTTCCAGGTACTGGTGCCGAGCTGGACCAGGTTTACACCCATGACGGCCAGAGTCGACTTACAACCGGCTACGGTACCCGTAAGGCCTACAAGGATATCTCCGCCGCTGGCCGAATGCTTGTTCACATGGGCAAGGGCCTGACCGATACTCACACTGCGACTGGTCACAGACAGGAACGCGTTCAATCCCCGCTCGGTCTGCTTCTGCACCTGGCTGGTCGACAACTTGGCCTCACCTTCTAACTGGCCGCGGTGATGGATGGCCAGGGCCTTCCACGCGTCACCATACTGGGTATTTTCCATGTCAGCCCCGGTGGACCTGTCATGCATGGTGTAAGACTTCACCGTGCCGTCCTTGTTATAATTGATGGTGAACTCACCCTTGGTATGCTGGTTACAGGTCAACATGTGAGTGGCACGGTTAAGGTAAGTCGTAAGCAGTATCTCCGCCATAGCCTTGCCCCCGACAGTCGCTATAACACCCTGCATGTCAGCCCTACCCAATAGCTTATTCACAATCTGGTTATGAACCCCTTCCGTCAGGTATCTTTCGCTGGTGCTCTTATCCACATTGAAATCTTTCCAACCCGCGCCCCCGGCCCACGCGTTCTTGACCATCCTGGCCGCCTCTTTTGTCATGCCGTCCATCTGGAGGAGGAAATTCTGCGCGCCGCCGCTCTGTTTCGCGAACATGTTGATAGCCGCGCTGTAGGTAAGGTTCGTGGATTGCAGTACGGCTTCGACTTCGTCCACGGTAAGAAGATTGAACCCTTCAAGCTTGTCAGGCGAATTGTAGAACGTGGAAAGCAGTGTCTTTGCCGACAAGACAAAGATGCCCTTGCCATCGGTCATGGGGTTCTTGTCCGTGACCGCCTTAATAAAGCTCTTCTTTCCGCCGCAGAATTGCACCAGTACTTCCGCGAGCGAACCCTTTTCAATACTTGTCATATTAAAATCTTTTTGTACGTTCGCGTCGGTATCGACGACTATCATCAACCGGAGGTCCGTCACGCTCTTGTAATCGGCGCCTATCTTCCGCTCTTTGCCTTCCGCGTCGGTAATAGTGGATGGAGCCACATCCACCAGCCATGTCCCGAAAGCCATCTGTAGAGCCACATTAACGAAAGTCTTACCCTGGCCGCAAGGCAGGGTTATGATAGTGCCTCTCGCATTTGTACCCTGCAGGTTGCAGTCGATCGCAGAGTATAACCCGGCAACCACGGCACTGAACTGCCCGCCCTTCTGCGCTTCTTTACCCCACAGGGGGTTCCATTTCCCGCCCGTATATGCATGTATCCTGACGAACGTCTCGATAGCCGTGGTAAGAACCTGCAAGCCGGTCACACCTGATCCTTTGGGCCCGAGTTCCTTGTTCAGCTGGGCCTGCATTTTAGCATTTCCCTTTGCCTTTGCGTTAATTCCAGCCTCTATCTCCTTTCTGAACTGCGCCCTTTGCCCCTCACTGGCAGCTTCTCCGACATTACCGAGTTTGCCCCGTAGTTCCTGAATCTTTTGTTGTTTAGCCTTTTCATATGCCGCCTTTTCCGCCTTTGTTTCGCCCGGTTTAACCCCTGGATCAACAATGGCGTTAAAAAGACTGAATCCGGATTGCGAGGTAGCTTCCAGAAAATCAAGCATCTCTTTTCCGCGCGCTTCCGCTTCTTTCTTGAGTTCTTCCATTCTTTCCGGTTTCATCTTTGCTTTTTCGCCGGCTTTTATACTTTGCATCGCAGAATCAACCCCTGCTACCGCGGCCAAGAACTGCTGGGGAGTTATGCCCATCTTCTTAACATAGCTCTCTATGGCCTCGGTGATCACGCTTTCCGTGGTCGTTATGCCTTCCCACTTGGCCAGCCCCTGCTTCCTGAGAGCCTCTTTCTCCTTCGGACTGGTACGTTTTTCCATTTCCTGCTTTGCTTCGCGAATGGCCCAATCTATCCGCACACCTTTGGCGATCTGGCGCTGGTTCTCTGCAAGCGCTTCCCGGTATCCTCTCGAAAAACCTTTACCATCGGTATCTTCCATTGATTTATCGTATGCCGCTTTACCGGCAGCCTCTATTTCCTTCGCCTTCCCATCAAGCAATTTGTGTACGCTCCGGGTAACCGCCCCTCTCGATTTCTCCTGGATCTGTGCTATCTTTCTCAGCTGCCTGCGCTGGTGGACATAAGCCACGACCGACGGTATGGCGAAAAGCATGGCCCAGCTCAGGACAGAAGTGGCGCCCTGCGACAGTCCCGCGCCTCCGAACCTGCTGGCACCGAACTTGTCCCTTGCCGCCAGACCCTCAAGCGCCTTGTTTATGAACTTCAGTTTTATGATCGTCTCCGCAGTGCCGGCGATCTTCATCCCGAACCTGGATGCCGCGTTCGTCATCACTGTCGCGAAATTATTCGCTATCGCGTTTGCCGCGTTCCACATACCACCTAACACAGCTTTTTTTGCAGCGCCTGTTGCAGCCGTTACTGCGGTCCACGCGTTAAGTACGGCTTCTTTGTTGACTACCGTTCCTGCTACCTTCGTTACCCCTGCCCATATTTTACCCAGTGTTTTACCCAGTCTGGTCACTGCTTTGCCCGCTCCAGCGCTTACCGAAGCCCACAATCCCACTCCTTCAGCTGCTTTAGCTTCCATCGCCCCCGGCATCTGACTGATACCGCCGAAGAGACCCACGAACGGGCCCATGTAAAGACCGGTCCTGAAACCTTCGATACCGTGCTGCGCGATCTCAAAAAGGCCTTTTCCGCTGAACATGCGGTGGCCGCTCTCCGTCTTCCAGTCCGTAAACACGACCAGCGCGTGGAGGCCGTGGCCGATAGCCCCGAGCAGGCCCGACTTGTTCCACCCTGTCCTGATCGCATCAAACACGGTATTGACCACGCCGCCGATAATGCCGAACGACATGCTTACCAGAGGCCAATGCGCGGCGCCCTTGGCCATCTCCCAAGCCATGGCCCTACCGGAACTGGCCAGCTTGCCCGTTTTTGCGATAGCTCCCCTCAGCTTATCCTGGCCAAAGCCCTTCCCGGGTGTCGCCGCGTACACTGCCATAGCGCCCCAGAGCGCGCCTGTAAGCGCGCTTACCAGGGTCCTGCTCGACCGCAGGCGTTTCCCCAACTCTTCCTTGGAAGTGATCTTCCCTTCCATCCAGTCCTGCGCCAGGTCGGCCGTCACAAAGCCTGTAGCGCCTATACCGGCGCCGAGTGCGATCGTTCCTATCTTGCTTCCTACCGTAGCCGCCGCGCTGGCCCCGTTACCACAACCAAGGTAAACAAGAAAACCGAGCACGCCGCCCCTTATAAAGTCGCCGACAAACCTGCTCCTGGTGTAAAACTCGTTTCCTCCTCCTACCAGGTTCGCGTACTCCGCACTCGCTATGTTCCACGTGACATTGATCATGCCCCCGGCCCCCACAAAAACAACAGGAGCAAGCTTGCCCATGGAATAAGCATTATTGACCAACGTTCCCACGAACCCGACCTTGCTTACAACTCCTATACCTCCATAGAACGCGGCGCCGTTAAAGGCCCCTTCCCCGACCGCCTTGAAGAATCCCCACTCAAAGTCGGTCCATCCGCCTCCCCGCTCCCATATGAAGGTACCCGCATGCCAGCTCCTTCCGTATCTCACGTTAGACCATATCTTTATACCTATATGGGCTATAGCGCTGAACCCGGCCGCGACACCCGCGGCAAGAAGCATCGCGCCTGCGGGCAGGAAGACCAGGCCGACCGCTACACCCGCTATCTGGAGCTTGTAATGATCTATGGTCCCCGCCCACCATCCGAGCCTTCCTCCGATCCTTCCTCCGATCGTCTCCGAACCGTAGACCATCTCACCGGTCGCCTCGTCCTTATGATATTCGAACATGTTAACGAGCTCCTGGGTTTGCTCGCTCATCATCCGCGCAAGAGCGGGGCTATCCATTAACTTGCCTGTCGCGAGGGCGACGAAATCGTCCCTGTCCAGGCTGCTTACGCCGAAAGCCGCGGCCATCTCCTCGGCCAGCTTGCCCGTCTGCTCTTTCGCCGCGTACATGTTCATCCGCGCCTTGTAGGCTGTGATAATCGACACGTTATTGATAAGACGGGCTAGTGTCCTGTCGTCCATCGCGGCCCTCGCGAGCGCTCCCGTCGTCAATTCGTCTTTTCTGAAGAACAGTCTCAGTGTATCCGCGCTTATACCATTCGCTTTTGCCACTTCTACCACGCTATCCAGCTCGGCGTCACTGAGGTCCATAAGCACGCTTGCGGCCTTGGGCGCTATCTTTATGAATTCCACATTACCCTCAGCTTCAAGTATATGCCCATGCTCCATGTTGCTCTTAAGTGTTTGCAGCTCTTCCTCGGCGGCCGGCGGTATGGTATCGCTTTTTCTTATGTCCTTGATCTGCGTTTCCACTTCGGCTTTCCATTCGCTGAAGGTCATGGTCCTTACCTTGCCGTCCTCGGCGCCGAGCTTGCTCATGACGACGCCTTCTTTGGCCACATTGATGTTGTTCTGGTTGAAGGTCCTGCCGCCGATGGAGAAGGAGAAACTTCCCTTGACGTTGAAGAATATGAGCATGCCCTCGGAAGCGACCGCTTTGTTGTTGGATATACTGATCCTTACCGATTCCTGCTCAAAACCCTTCCTGGTGGAAGCGCCGATATAGTAATTACCTTTCGCGTCCCTGGTCACTTCCGCTATGCAGGCCCTGCGGTCGGTGGCCTTTTCCTCGACACCGCTGGGACCAAGCACCTTTTCCAAACTTTCCACCCTTAACCCGGCGTCTCCATGGACATCCATCCTACCGGAAACAATATCCAGCGCCCCGTCGGGCTTCATGTTTATCAACGCGCCTTCCTTGGCGCCGCCGATGAGGGTGTATGTCTTCTTCAGGGTCTTTTTATCCTGCCAGACGGCGTTGTTCATCAACCTGAAAGCGCCTTCGCCCTCGAACCTGAACAAAACAACCTCGTTCATGAGGGCCTGACTGTCGGCGTTCTTCATCATGCCGGCGGCCTTGAAATCCACATCACTGCCGAACATGCCCAGGAACAACCCTTCTTCCGTGACCCTCAAAAAGGCGCCCTTGCCATTAACATCAACGGAGAACGTACTGGTGCCGGCGGCAGTTTCCGCCTTGGCCATGGCTTCAGCTATTTGCGGCAGGAGCCTGCGTTTGGCGGTATCGTCCACGCCGGCCATCTCCCCGAACTGGATCAGGGCGCCGGCGACATACTTGGTCATGTTCTCCATGCCCTTCAGGTCGCCTGATTCAACGAGGCCTATCATCCTCCCGGTCGTCCAGCCGGCCTTATCCAGGAGGCTGCCCAGGTTCACGCCGGCGACAGCGGCCTTGTCCTTGGAACTTATCAGGTCACAGAATTTTTCGAGGGTGATGACATTGTTCATGGCGAGCTTCAGCTCGTCGAACCTTCCGTCAAAAGCGGCATCCTTCATCTTATCCACGCTGATCCCGGCCCAGGACCATACTTCCATCCTGGTCGCGTTAAAAGCGCCGTACCAGTCGCCTTTCGCGCCGTCCATGGCGTTGAGCTTGACAAGGGCTTCAACGGTATTGAACGTGCTGGTCACTTCGCTCGGGTTACCGCTCTCCAATCCCTTGAGCATCTGGTCGAAGAATTCCTGTTTTGACTTCCCGTGCAGGACCAGGTCGCCGATCGTCTTAAGGCCCCAGTCGAGATTGGACAGCCTTTCGTCCATCCTCCCGATCGCAAGATCGGCTTTCACGATAAGATCCACCTTGCTGAACAGCTTATCCCTGTCCTTGCCCGTCACATCGCCAAGGGCCTTCACGATATTCTCTTGCGTGAATTTGACCTTCTTGTCGTCTCTTTCGTACATCGAGATCTTTCCCGCCTTGGCAAGTTCGCCTATCGTGGTGCCGGTGTTCTTAAGCTGCATGTTCCAGATAGCCCCGGCGATCACATTGATATCCCCGATAACTTCTTTGGTATCGCGATCAATGGCTATCATGTGTTCTCCGGCCGCACGGAAATCCACGGTCCTCCAGCTCTTGCCGTCGAACAGCTGGGTGTCTTTGCCCACGTTCACGAAGAACGCGCCTTTGACCTCCAGTACATCCGCACTGCGGCGCAGTTTGGTCTTGCCCGCGAGGCCAAGTACGTCCTTCTCGACCGAAGCCGTATGCGTAACCCCTCTCAACTGGGCGGCCTGTTCTTTGGAGACATCCCCAAGGACCTTCCCCGCCATGTTCGTGACCACAGGTCCGTCGACCCCTGCGAGGTTCAGGAGTTTCGCTCCGGTCCAGGCGCCGTCATGGAACGCTTCATAGCCTGTCACGCTGATAAAGAAGCGCCTGCCGGTGTTCTCGGTGACCTTGACGGCCTGGCGCATGGCGAACGTGCCGTTGAACGCCCTTGTATCGCTGGCGGCCGTATGTTCCAACCCTCTCAACTCCGACTGCGCCTGGCGCCCGGCTGTCGCGGCGCCGAATATCTCGCCCGTTTCGGCGTCAATGACAACGTTCATGCTGAAGCCGTGGAAATCACAGTTCAGGACCGTCGCTTTCGTCCAGACACCTTTCTCGAGCGTCTCGCTCAGTCTCTCCTTGGCGGTCTGGGTTATCCTGACATGACGGGCCCCCGTGGCCGTCATCATCGCCGTGTCTACCGTGACGACCCTGCCGGCAAGCATGTCCACCCCGCGCTTGTCCCGGACGGTTATCGTGCCCGATGCCGTCTCTATGGTCTTCGTCCCATCCTTCCTGGTATAGGTATTGTCGTAGCTGGTAAATATGGCATCCGTGCCTTCTATTATTCCTTCGGTCCTGTAGGCGCCGTTCACGTTCCAGCTGTACAATTGACCGGCCTTCTTACCGTCATATTTTCCGCCGGAAACGCCGATAGAGCTCGCCGGGTCGAGGCGTTCACCAAGGGCGATCTGGCCGTCTATGCGGGTTATCGAATCGCAGGCAACGTAGTCGCACATTATCTGCTTTCCGTCGCCGGTGATAGTGAGGGTCTCACCGGCCAGCGTGAACTCTTCTCTTGTCCCGGCCGCTTTGAAGGAATCCCCGAGCTGGAATACCTGGCCCGGCGTCTGTATGAACTGGTTCTCGCGGATAGTCAGGGTGCTGTCCGTGACGAACACGCCTGTCTTGTCGCGTTCGAGTTTCGTGATGGTGCGTTTGGGAACGGTCACGCCCGCGGCCGCCGGGGCCGGCATGGAAACGAATTCTTTCACATGAGCTTTCTTGTATTTACCGACGCGGGCTTCCGCCTGGAGGATATTAAGCGTGGAGTCTCCGGAGAGACTTATAACGGTCTTTTCGGCAAGGAGGGTTATTTCCTCGCCTTCGTCGCCGCCGCGCATGGTGAGATCTTTGGCAAGCAGCGCCCTCCCGGCAGAATCCACCGTAATGTCCAGCATGCCCCGGTGGCTGAGCGCCCGGCCCTCAAGGGTCAGCTCAAGGCCCTTGCCTTCGGTATAATCCATCTTGATGTGGCACAGCCACCTGCCGTCGGTCTTCCTGACCTCGAACGCTTTGACCTTTTCGGTCCTGGTGTCAACGAACCTGACCCCGCTTATTACCGCGCCCATCCTGGACATGGCGTCGAGATCATCGTTCTTGACCGCTTTCATGAGCTGTTCTTTCGTGAAGCCGCCCTCCTTGAAGTTACACGCGTCAAGCAGCTTTCTTCCGTCTTCCAGTAACGCGCCGGGCAGCATGGCGCTCATCACCTTGAAGCGGACTTTCCCGACCACCTGTCTCTGCGCCATGGTGAGCCCGGTCTTGTCGCCCTTGACCATCGCCTTGAAATCATCCGCCGACGCCACGAGGTCACCGTTGATATCCGTCTTCCACATCTCGACGGCGCCCATCATCTCGGCAAGAGCGTATAACCTATCGTAATTACCGGTCGTCTTGCCGATGATGTAAAGCCTTTTCACATCGGCGGCAGAGACGCCCAGCTGGTTGATATCGTTAACGTTATGCTTGGCCATGAAGAGCAGTTTGCCGCCGACCTGTCGCGCTCTCTGCACCTTGATATCGGCAATGACCCTCTCTTCGGTAAGGCTTAACTTTCCGCGGCCCCTGGTCATCGCGTCTGCTTCCTCGGTCATATTACTCTGGTACAGCTGGACGACCGCCTGAAGCCTGTCTAAATCGCCTTCCTTGACGCTGTAATTATAAAGACCGATAATGTCACTCTGGCTGGCGCCCGCATGTATCAATGAAAGGGCCATGTAGGCGGCCCTGGTGCCGGCCGAGACCTTCGGGTCCTCGATGATCCTGTGGAAATCGCTTAACGCTTTCTCGAGATCATCGTAGGCGACATGTTTGCCCGCCTGGCACATCCCGATAGCTCTCATTATGCCGACCTCTTCGGGACGCACCTTGAGTATATCGGCGAACTTGATCGCCTCTTCCTTACCGGCCACCATGAGACCGACCGGCGTCCAGGCTTCGACCTTGCTGAAAATGTTGATATCGAGGTCTTTTTCTTCCCTGGTCCTCTTTATATCGGTTATAGTTGCCTCGAATTCTTTACCTTCGCCTTTTATCTCCAGCTTGAGGCGGACGGCGTCCTCGCCTTCACCCATGGTGAGCACACCGGTCCTTAACCTGCCCGCGTCTATCGCGACCCCGGGCGTCTCTAACATCTTCTCCGCAACAGGAGCGAGGAGTTTCATGAACCGTTCTATCCCGGCCGCGGTGGGAATATCGATGAACCCCGCCATGTTCTTTACGTTTTCTATTATGGAATCCCCGACTATGTAACTTATCTGTCTCTTGACCCTGTCAAGGCTGAGTTCCAGTATATTGACCGGCGTTATCGTCGTCGTCTTGCCGTAAGCAAGCCTCATGGCGTCCCAGGCAAGCTTTATCTTTGACCCTTCTATTTCGGCCTTGACCCTGACACCGGCGGGGGTCCACGCCGTGACGCTTTCGCCGCTCAGGGCTACCAGGACCATCAACTGCCCGGCTATATCCCTAAGATCCTTGGAAGGCCTGGCGGCAATGGTCCTGACGGCCGTGATCACTCTCTCGATCCTCATATCGAGCAGCGTATCTTCCTTCCCCCCGGGAGTCATAAGCACCAGCTCCCCGTGTTCGTCTTTCATTATCTTGCCAAGAGCGAAAGGTTTAAAAACGAAACTGGATACATCCGGTTTAGCCAACATACCCACGACCTTGATCTCTACCTCCTCGGCGGCCGCCTTTATCTTATATTCGACCCTGTCGATCACAGTTGTAACTGTCACGCCGGTAATACCCAGCTCCATCAATCCCCTGGCGACACCGGTAAGGGTGCCCAGGGTCTTGCGGTCGCCCGTTATGTTTTCTTTGACATCTCTGCCTACGCTCTCGAATATGCCAACGATGCCCTGCATCAGGTTTTTCTCATCAATATGCGCTCTTTCATGCGCACTTATTGGATCCTTGGCGTCCTCTACCACTTTGAGGCCCTCAAATGTTAGCTCGACACCCTCAGCCGTCACCAGTTTCCCGACACTTATCTCAGGCGCACCTTCAATGATCTGACTTACCAACTGCACGACACCCACGCGAGCTTCGCCTTCAACCCTGACCAACACGGGTATCTCTACTTTGACCTCCCCGACCTGTATATCTTTTAATTGCACCGCTAATTCTCTTAACCCTTCGGCCGGCAGTCCCGGTGTTTCTGCAACAGACAACTTCGTCACTACTCTGGCACTTATCGTTTCAATGCCCGCTATTGCCTTTAACAATCCTTTGCCAAAATCTTCCGGTTCCTGCCTTCTCAAGCTTTCCAAGGATATCGCCATCTCGCCGATCTTCCGTTCTTCTTTAAAGGGACGGAACCGGCCCAAGACGGAGATCCTCATTACACCATCAGTTACGTCAGAAACCAATCTCAGGCCTTTGTCCTCGACCACTATACCTATCCCCGCTTCCCTGGCGAGCACAGGAGCCACTGCGGCAAATATTTCGGGAGCCGCGCCCGCGCCGGCCGGGATCTTCGCTTCCGCGGCGGCAACGGCCTTTGTTATCTCTGCGACTTTAGCCCCGGTCACTTCCACGGGCTGCGGCAGCCTGAACACGCGCGTCTCGCCGCCAACCTCCATCCTGAGCGCCGTAGCTACCGGCACCGGCTTGAGCCCTTCCCCTTTCAGTTCCACGAGCGTCTTCCCGACGAACATGCCCGTCTCCACGCCCGCTTCGCCCAGAATACGTAACGCTTTGATGGTCTCTTCAAACTTGCCTTCCACGCGGAAATCTATCTTAGCGGCCGCTTCCGCCAATCCCGTGAGCATCTTGTCGCCTTCGGCGCCCCTGGCGACCTGAATACCCGTGCCAAGCTCACGCATTTCCCCGGCCTTGGTCATGACATGGGTGACGCGTAATTTAATGTCGCCGCGTACTCCTTCGAAGCGGACGCGCATCCTCGTCTCGAATCCTCCCGGGGTCACCAGCGTAACTTCGGCGACAGGCGCGCGCGCGCCCAGGCCAAGCCCGAGAGCGGCCAGCACTTCCCCTAATCTCATGAGGGTAGCCGCCGGTCCCGCCGCTCCCTCAGCCCTGAGATCGGCCCGTGTAGCCACGGTCACCAGCCATCCCAGGTCCACCAGGCCCTCGCCGATCATCACTCTTTCCCCGGCCTTGAACCTTGCCGCCGCATCTCCCGCCCGGACCTCGGTAACGACCACTTCGGTCCCAGCTCTCATTCCAAGCTTGACGGCAATATCTCCCACTCCAAGCTCGACCGCAAGCTCGCGGTCGAGCTCATTGGCGATCTTATTCCATGCTTCCGTATTCAGCTGCACTTTTCCTTCGTCGACCCTTACGATACCCTCGAGATCCTTCCGGAGATCGGTAAGCACTTTCTCGAGTTCTCCCTTGCTGACGTCGATCGAGATAGTCGGCACGTCCGCGCCGCGAAATTCCGGCACATCGGCGGCAAAGATATCTATCGGCTTCGTTATCCTGTATGATTCGACCGTCTTACTGTTGGAAAGCTGGGATTCCAGGACAACGCCAAGGTCTTTCAGCCAGACTTTGGCGGAACCGAGGCCAAACTCGGCAAATATGTCCAGGAGCTTCTCTGCCGCTTTTACAACGTCTTTGTCTTTGGTTCCTTTTCCTCCCAGTAACGCATCAAAGTCTTTAGTAGCAGAGAAATCCTGCAACGCGCCGAGAGCTTTTTCCAGCGAGTCCATATCTCCCCTGCTGGCAAGATCGATCGATCTTACGAGCGGTACGAACACGATCGGCGTCCCGGCCGCCTTTCTGATCCCCACCCCGGTAACACGCGCCCCTTCTTCGGCAATATCGACCCTGAACGCGAATTTGCCCGTCATGATGTCGACCTTCCCCTTGACGCGCATACCGGAGAGGATATTCGAGATCGCTTCTACGTCCCTGATCAGTTCCTGTTCAGTCGCCTTGGCTTCATCTCCGCCGCCCGCTTCGCCCGCTCCTCCTTCCCTGACATCGCCTTCTGCCTTCTGGGCCGAACTCAGCCAGGACCCGATCTCTTTCACCAGTTTATCCTTCATATTCATTTCCAGGCTCAACGCGCCCGTTCTCTCCACGTCCCCTGCCGGTATGAACCCCCGGACATCCAGGACGTATCTCTTGACCTCGCCGTCCTTGCTGGCTTTTTCTATGATCATGCTCGTGAATATGTAGCCCTCTTCACCTTCCACCGCTCCTACCGCTTTCCCGACCTCGGCGTTCTTCCTGGTGATCTCGGTAGTCTTCGCGAGGCCGTCCTGCGCCTCTATCCCGGCGAACGTAACGGTCACTTTCCCGGCTTCCGTTTCGATCTCCGTCGTGACCCGGGCACGTTCTCCTACGTCGCGGGCATCGGGGATATCGACCTCATACTCTTCGCCCCATTCGTCGAGTTTAGTCTTCTCCGGGAGAGCTGTTTCCCTGTCCAACGCCGTGCTTATCTTGACCCTTTCCAGGACCTCCGTCATCTTGGAAAGGCCTTCCAGGAACGAGAGCGGCACTCCCACTGCCATCTCTATGAAACGTTTGGCCGGGAATTCCCCTACCTTGATGGGAGCGGCTTCCCATAACGGGACTACCAGGTCCATCAGTTTCTCGGTTATGCTCTCCAAGGCCTTACGCAAAGCTTTCGCGACCGCGGAAAAGATACCGGGTTCAACGGGCTCTTCGGCCTGAGTTTCCCGGACCGTTTCCGTGGCGGATCCCTTATCCAGCTCCTTGATCGCCTCCTCGATATCTTCCGTCGGCTGGATGCGATATATTCCCTTGGTACGGTCAAAAGTATAGGCGCCGGGGTCAGCCTTGACCTTTGCAAGTTCTTTCTTGATCACCTCTTCGTCAGTAATACCTTTGGCTATTAATTCCCTCCTTTTTGCTTGTTGGTTCCTCTCTTTGCTTTCTTCTATGAGCTGCATGACCTTCATCGCTATCCTGTCCAGGAAGCTTGCCCGTTCCCGCCGGGCTTTCTCTTGCTTTAATTTGTTCCTATAAGCGATCCTTTTCTTGTCAAATTCCGACATCACGTATGCGCCTATCCTGTACGCCGCTCCGGCGATCGCGGCGTACACCGTCGCGCCCGCGAAAGCGTCCCTTATCTTTCTCATTTTCTTTTCCAGCGTGGCCGGGTCCATGGCGAGTTCCGCCAGGAAGCCCTGTTCAACGCTTGCCGCTCCGGCGGTCAGACTGCCCATGTACTTCCTGTATTCCGCGGGCATTTCTTCTGCGGCGCGTTCTCCTCCGGGACGCTTGTATTTCAGCCCTTCCGTAAGGCGAAAACCGAGGCCTCCGGGCCCGGGTTCGTCGCCTCCCCGTGCACCTACATCTTCAGATGTGGCCGGCCTGCTCTTCCCTGTCAGGCGCACTGCTTTTGCCAGGTCCCGCGCGGATACCTGCTGCTTCACATCCAGCATCGAGAGGCGCTCGCTTTCTTTCTCTTTCGAGTCTTTGCTGCGAGATGAGATCTCGCGCGTTACCGGTGTCCCTCCTATTACCGCGCCTACGTCCAGGCCGCTCAGGAGCGCTATGCCGAAGATGCCCATCTCGCGGAGCGCGGACTCGAACTCGGTGGTCTCGATGAGATGCTTCATTGTATCGAGCGTCGTGCCGTCTTCGTGGAACACCCTGTCTATTGTCAGGCCCGTCAGCTCATCGTAAGAGATTATGCCGCCTATGGGCATCAGGACCCATTCTTTCCCGCTCCAGACAGCATACAGCGCCGCGTCGATGGCACGCGTAAAGATCTCCAGGCCCACATCGCTCCATGACCTTATGAGCTGCGGCCGCATGAGGTCCGCGCGAAGCTCCATCTTCTGGTGGCCACCCCGCATGCCCTGAGGCGTCTTATCCATGTAATGCTCGAGGATGTCGTAGGTCTCGTAGCTTACCTCGCTCGTGCCGGTAAAGGCCTTTTCCTGCAGGCGCTCGCCCTCCTCGTCCATCAGCCACTGCTTGACACCGTCGGAAAGGCTGCTTACCATATAGGCATGCTCCACGTCGCCGAGCATATCCTCCTTGCGGTAGGCTTCCCAGCTCTGCCAGGCGATATTCTGCGTGACCTTCTCGCCGGACGAGTTCTCGCCCAGCATGCCGATGGCCATTATGTAGCTCATGCCCGTCCTCTCGAGCGCGTCATAGGTCTTGTCGTTGGTGAAATTGGTGTAGTCAGGCTCGTAATACTGCAGGAACTTGTCCTTGCCGTAAAGGTGCGTCCACATCCTGCCGAACCCGAGGCCGCTTTGGACATCCGACCAGGTGGTGCCGGGCATGCCGTACTCGTAAGTGTCACGTGTCTCGGTCACGGCTTCCTCGAAGAAATCCTTCTGCGTTATCATGACACCCAGGACATCTTCCCGGAGGGCGCTTATATTGCCTTCAGTATCGTACCTTTCGTTGGGCTGGACCGTGCCCCTGAAGCCGTCCAGATCACCCCAGTCTATTTCACCCTTGCTTTCGGCGCCCGAAACGAACAGGAGTGTCATGAGGCCGTTCATGAATTCGTTGTTCGCCGTCGTGACCGTGCTCTGGAAAGCCTTGATCTGGTCGCTGTATTTCGCCCGTATATCGAATTCGGAATAATCGACGTCGCTTACCTCGTTAAGATCGTACTGGTGGGACCTGGGTTCTCTCGTACCCCAGATATTGTCCCAATACACGGCGCCACCGCCGGGCATCTGGAGCGTCATATTATCGACCGTCTGCACCAGTTCCGGTATCCCGGCGGAGAACGACTCTATCGCGCTTTCCACCGCGGAATTGTAGCTTGATATCAGCGTGCCTTCTCCTTCAAGATGCCCGATCAGGGAGTCCCTGTCTTTCTCCGGATCGGTATCGTTGGAGTCGTTGCCCACCATGAGGAAAGCCTTGTCGTTTATCTCCTGGGTCTTCTTTGCCAGGTTGCCCTGGTAGTCGTGATAACGGTCCTCGCCGACCACGCTGAAGTTATATCCGGCCTCACCCGGATCGGTCTGGTATTCCCTGTAATCGCAGCTCCCGACATTGTAGCCTATGATCTCCGCCAGAGCGGTCTGTATCTCGGTCTCCATCTCCGTCACGCCCTGCAGGAAGGCGTCCCCGGTAAAGGACTCTATCACCTTGCGGCCCACTTCGGCGTTGCGCAGCTCCGGATCGATATCGTTATACGCGAAATTGCTCAGGTGCTGCTCGGGGCCGTACCTTTCGAACCAGTTCCTCACGTAGTCGCCTTCCGCGTTCTCGAAGTTCAGGCCCGCTTCACAGGTGAAATCGGTTATCATCATCTGGATCAGTTCCATGGCGCAGGAATACCTCATGAACTTCGAGTCCACCAGGCTCTGGCCGCTCCAAGTGCCCGCGGGGGCTGTAGACAGTTTCCAGTTCGCCCAGGCTATATACTGTGAAAGGCCCGCTCCGAGCTGGTTCATAACGCTGTCGTTCTCCCAGTATTTCGTTATCGTCTCGTCATCGCCGACGAGTTTCTTGAGGATCGCTTCACCGAGTATTTCGGCAACATCGTTGTTCCCTTCGGCGTCGGGCGTGACGGCTTTTTTGAACTTTTCCAGGTCATCATCATCCGGCACCCAAGACTCGAGATCGAAGAAAGAAGTGATCCTCGCACCCGTACCGCCTATCTGGCCGGCGGCTTCACCGAGAGCTTCCACGAACTCGCCCCTGACGTTCTGTACGCTGTTAAGGTACTCCGTCCTGCACGCCTGCTCTTCATTGAGCATAAGGTTCAGCGCGTCATCGATCGCGATAATATGGCTACCGCTGAAAATATCGTTCTTGAGGTTCCAAAGCCCCGCGGCCCCGTCCTCGCCGGCGACATACCTGTTGTTATATATAGCCCCTTCGTACATCTCCAGCATGACCTCAAAGAGGGAATCGAACTTCTGGAGAAGACTGGTAAGCTCTTTGCCCCTCAGGAACTCCCTCTTCTCCTGCTCGGACATGTAGGTCACGGCGTCTTCCAGTATGCCGTACAGCCTGTCCTTGGTTTCCTCATCCGCGAGGTTAAGCCCGGGTACGCTTATACCTTCTTCAACGAGGTTCTCGAGGTCTATTTTCTCGGACGTGCCCAGGAGGTAATTATCGACAAGCTCCCTGTAGCTCTCGCGGTAGGACTTGATCCTGAGGATGTTCCGGATGAACTCTTCTTCGCTTATAAGGCCGCCTTCAAAACTCTCCGCGTTCTCCAAGAGACGTTTGGCGTAGAATTTCTCGATCAACGTATAGAGCCTGGCGAGCGCGCTGCCGCCCATGCCTATCTCGGCGGCGTATTCCCTGTAAAGCTCTTCTTCCCGCAGGTCGAACACGTTCCGGCTGGCCTCGTCACTTCTAAGGTAAGTAAGCTCCATGTAAGCTTCGTCGTGCAGTTTGCCGACGTAGAGGGGCAGCTCTTCATACTCGTTGCATCCCATGTCCTTCTTCTTCTCATCGTCCGTGAGCTCTCCGGAAGACACCGAGAGAAGCTTATATTCATCCCCGAGTATCCAGACATAGAGATGGCCGTTCCGCTCCTGGGGCTGGTAACTTTCGGTGCCATATTCATCCGTCAAACTGAAACCGACGCACTGGTTTATGTTGATGTCGTAACTGCCGCCGGCCGAGGACGCTTCCCCTACACCGTCCTCCACATCGGCGTTCCCCTTAAGTATGAAATGCTTGCCTGACTGATAAAGCTCGCCGTCTTCCACTTTCTTGAGTTTCACTATCTCTGTCCTGGGCTGCCAGGTGTTCTCCTCGGTCATATCCAGGACCGCGTACTTGGCGGGGCTGTAGACGTTGCTGTAGAAATCGCTGTAAAGCTTTTCATATTCCTGCATCTTCCTGATCTGTATGCGCTCTATCTCTTCCTTGGCGAGTTCCAGCTTAAGCGTGGCCGCCTCGTGTATGACCTCCGCGAGCGCGTATTGCGGGTCCTTGGCCTGGTCGGGATCGTCCAGGAAGTTGTAAAGCCTCTCCAGTACGTCTTCCTTCCACGACGCCAGGCTTTCATACTCGTACGGGTTGTTCTTGTCCGGGTACAGGCCCTGTTCCTGGAGAGCCTCGTCCCTTTCCTCCGAACCCTTATCGGACTGCGGGCTGTACTGCCTGATCTCGTTTATAAGGCTCCTGGCCATGTTCGGCAGGTCATACTGCTCGCGCGTCTGGTCCAGCGTCTCGAGGAACGCGAGGGTCAGTTCCACGTACTTGAACGTGGCGTACGCGGCTAGGTTGGTCTTCTGGTCGCCGTAATCGGTATAGAACTCCGGCACCTTGGCCTCGTCTATGAAACTGTCCCAGTCGCCGGGCTGCCACTCGCGCCGGTTAAGCTCCGGATCAAGACCGAGGGTGCCGCGCATGTAAAGTTCGGCCTTTGTCAGGTACTCTCTCAGGTGTTCGAGCTTTTCTGATTCGAACGCCTTCCATGGCGAGCCGTCCGTGGGCCTCGTGGCCATGAAGTCCTCAAAAATATCGATGAGGCCCGTTTCGAGGGCTTCCGCGCTCGCCGCCTCGGCCTGGTTAAGGGCCTGGTTCTCGCCGGGTTCGATGCTGATCTGGCCCTGGTCCCAGAAACCGTTCTTTATGTAATTTTCGAGATAGGTATCGGCGTCATAACCAACCGGGAATATCACGTTCTCCTGGAACTCGGTATCGTCGGCCCCCGCAAGGTTACCGTTCTCATCAAATGATCCGTCCAACCAGAGCTCTTTCCTCCTGATGTCTTCGGCCAGCTGCTGTCGTGATGCCTCGAAATCCCAGAAAATCTTCTGGAGAGCATACATGTAATGCTGAAGTGTTCCCGGGGTAAACCCTTTCTTTTCATCTTCATCGACATCCCCGTTCTCGTCGTCAAAATAGCCAATACTCGCCAGCCATTCTTTAAGACGCTTGATCGCCTCGTCTTCCTCTTCGTCTTCTTCCTCGTCTTCCGGCGTCGACGTCGATTCGATCTGGCCGGGTATCCACACAGGCGCCGGTGACGGTTCCAGTTCCTCTTCCCCGGCCTCTTTCTCTTCTTCCGGCGTTTCCTTGGGCGCGTAAGAACCCGTGACGGAGGCCTTCCTGCTGTACTCGCTGCCCAGCCTTGTATTGATCACAAAATTGGCCTGGTCCTTCATCTGCGTCACCAGGTAGTTATAATACGCAAGGCCTTCATCAAGGTAATCCTGATCTTCTACCTGTTGGCCGTCCCCTCCAAGGATCGTGGTCAAGAGGTCTTTTGTGAATATCGGTCTCAGCGTATCGCCGGGGTCGTTATCGCTGTTGCCGTCGTCCTTTTCCGACAGGGGCCTCAACGCGTCCGAATACAGGAAGTCATAGATCATCTCGCGTTTTTCTTCCTCGTACTCGATATAGATCCGGGCTATCTCCTCAAATGCCTCAGAGAGCTGTCCCTCCAGGCCTTCTATCCAGTTGAGGACTTCCACATCGCCTTTATAATAAGGATCGATATGTTCTCGCCTTACCTTATATCCTCTGGTCAGCTCACCGTCACCGTTATGATCGATCTCGTTATCGTCAAGTTTATGGTTATCGTTCAGGTCTTCGTCGACATCGGGCCGGCCGTTGCCGTTCGTATCCACGAAAGGCTCGCCCGGATCGTATGTCCCGTTCCCATTACTGTCCGTATAATCCTCTTCTTCCCAGATATAATCCCCTTCATCATCGAGCACCGGTTGGTATCCGCCGGCAAGCTGTTCTACCATGGAATCAAGGAGGACCCCCGAAAGCCTTCCGCGAGCGACGAGCCAGTTCACGAAACCCATTATGTCATCCCGCCCGTCGAAAACGTCTTCCGTTTTGTAACTGAGCTCGTCCTCTTCCAGCGGTTCCACCTCAAGGCTCTTGCCTTCAGCGAGCCTTTTCTCCCTTTCATCTTCCGACTCGTTCAGCTCCGCCATCTTCCTCTTGAAGTAGGCCGCCCAGTCGACATATTCCGAGACGTCTTCCCATAACTGTCCGCTCGCGTAATCTTCCAGCGCCGTCAGCCAGTTCTTGTACTCGGTGAGGTCTATCTCGTCCCCTTTTATCGTTTCGGTGGCTCCATACCTGTATAGCGTGCCACCGGCGACGTTGCCTTCTTCGTCTATCTCGATACTGTTTCCCTTAGGCCACCAGTCATGCGTCGGGTAGACCGGGCTGAAATCCGCCGGGAAAGTAGCAGCATTCATGATATCCATCGTAGTCAGTGAGACCCCCACAGCCGACATGACAGTACCTGTCGTAAGGCCTTGCCAAACCATCCAATTGGGATTATATCCCCCGGTCCCACTTTCTCCGGTCCCCTCCGGAAAAGCCGGACATTGAAGAACTTCGCCCGCGTTGCCGCCAAGCACACCGCCTGTTGCTTTTTGGGTGGCTGTCGAGGCCCCGCCCTTGTTGAACTGCCAGGTGTAGGTGATCTTCCTCTTGCCGCGGTTCTCCTTCTCGATCTCGGGCTGCAGGGTCTCGGTAACAAGACTACTGATAATTTCGCCGATCTGCTCATCCCTGTAGAGCCTGGCGTTCTGCACTTCCGCTTCCAGTGTCATGAAGCCGTCCTGGATCATGCTTATGGCTTCTTCCAGGGCCTCCCGTTCCACGACAGTGCCGTCATCGAGCGTCACCATCCCGCCTTCAAGCTGGAAGTCCATGTCCTCCCTCTGGCTGTAATAAATAAGTTCTTTCTCGGTTTTCGGCGCCCGGGTAAAAATGTAATATTCGCTCTGGCCTGGGTCGTTGCCTATCTTCAGTTCTTTATCCCTGCCTTCTTCGTCCTTCCACTCGCTTACGGTCCCGGCGACGCGGTCAATAAGTTCGTAGATGTTGCCGATAGTGCCGTCCGCTTCTATCGGGTACATCACCCTCATGCCGAGGTAGATCGACTTGTCGTTCAGGCTCTCGCCTTTGTAGACATAGACAACATAGCCGTCCTGGCCGCCGCAAATGCCTTCGACCTTCTTGGCGAAGAAATCGTAGTTACCGCCGCCGTACTGGGCCGGCGTGAGCTCTACCCGGCTCTCCTGCGTGCCCTTTTCTTCATCCTCTTCATCTACCCAGGTCCTGGCGCTTATTATGGCGCCGGTCTCCGAGTCCACTTCAAGGGTGAACGATTCCGGATCCTCTATATCCGCCTCATTTCTAGCGAAACGGAGCTCCCACACGCCGTCGGACCGTTTGACCCACCTGGAATGCCAGTCTTCCTGGTCCTTCCTCACGGCTTTCTGCATGTAGAGCATACCGTACTTGTAGACCTGCTCATGGTCGACCTGGATGGTGACTTCCGTATCGTCGGTGACCTTCTCGTAAATATAATCCGTCCAGGTTATCACCATGAGGTCCGCGTTGCCGTACTCGTCGGTAATGACATCTTCCCCGCAATCGTTCTCGTCCGCCTCACCGTCGCCGTCCCTGTCATACTTGTAAGTCATGGTTATCAGGTTGCCGCGGGTATCACGCCTTTCTTCGGCTATCTTGAACCCGTCGGGGCCTTTGGTGATCTTGGTGCCGTCCGGCAGGTACACGTAAGTCTCCTGTATCCTGCCGCGTCCGTCGTAGACGATGCCGTCTGCGTCGGTCAGGTAGTCGAACTTCTGCACGGTGCCGTACTGGTCGACCATCATGATGGTATTGCCGTCCCTGTTGGTGAACACCACCGTCCCTTCGGACGTGGGTATATAGTTCGGGTCCTGGTAGACGGCATAGACGAGGTCCCTGGAAAGCACCTGGGTGTCGAAGTCGGGCAGGGCTCCCGTCTCGAACTTTTCGGGGTTGGTAGCGATCGCCGTTATGAGGCCTTTGTCATCATCCATGAAATACCTGTAATAGTGGACTACTCCCCTGTCATCGGTCTCTTTCATTATCCTCTCGTGGCCGATCTCTCCGCCGTATTCATAGATCGTCCTGGTGACGGGTTTCTTGCCGAAGAGGTGGCTGCCGTAAGGCGTGTAACGGTCCACCGTCCTGCGCAGAAGCCGGCCGTCAGTGGAGTAGTAATTTCTCGTGATCCTGTCCAGTTCTTCCAGGGGCTTGCCCGTATCCGGGTCTGTCTGGGCGCTCTCGCGGAACTCTTTTACCGTTTCCACTTTCTCCTCGCCCTCATACCCTACGAATATGGACGTCCGCGTGATATTGCTCCTTAAGTCGACGCTCGTCGTCTGGTACAGGTCCCGCATGGCCGAACCGTATTCGTAACTGGTCTGCGTTTTCGGAGTGGTGGTCCCCGGGATATATCCCGCCGTTCTCTCGGCTTTTTCGAACCCGCGGAAACCGCTGTAGAAGGTATCGCCTATCTCTTCGCTCCCGTCAAGCATGAAGGTGTGGGTCTCTTTCCTCTGGAGCCTTTCCTTGACGAAGAGCCCCTCCAGGGCCTGCAGACTCTCATCGACGTTCGGCGCGCTGTAATGATATATCTCCTCGGTCAACAAGAGGTCTTCCGACGGCGCCGCTACCGTGGAATCGGTGGAAATAAGCCAGTCGCCCTCGCCCAGGTCGTAAGTAGCGGTGCGGTCCAGCCTGCCCCTTCCGGGTTCCTCGGGCTGGTAGAACGCGTCGGTGAAACTGGCTACCGTAAAACTGCCCAGCTCGGGACCGTTGGAGATCTCGTCATACCTCACGTTCTGGGTCTGCGTAAGGCCCCGCGTGAGCTGGTCGTAGAAGTAAGCGGTAATGCTTTCCGTAGTGGTGCCGTCATCATAATATGTCGTGGTCTTCACAGGCAGTTCCCTGCCGCGGTACTGTTTAATGTCCGGTGTCGTCAGGTATTCGATCTCGGCCTCTGGTATAAAGTAATCCCGGCGGTATCTTGTCTGCTCCTGAAGCACACCGTGCGTGGTATATTCCGAGGTGGTGATGCTTTCCACGTCCGTCGTCCCGGTATAGTATTTCACCGAGGCCAGTTCCTTTTCCTTGCCTTTTATCCCGTCATACACGGCTTCTTCCACAAGCCGGCCGTGGCTGTAAGTCCTGGTCTTCGAGATAGCCCCGTACTCCCCTACCGAAAGCGGTTCGGTCAGCGAAACCAGGATCTCCGTAAGTATATCCACGGCGCCCATGGCGCGGTTTTTCGCGATATCGGCCGCGTTCTTAAGGGAATCTCTCGGACCGGAATAGCTGGACGCGTCGGGTATCAGGTCGAGATACGCGCAGGTCGTGTAGTGCGCGTCCTGGGCGCGCTGCCTGATATCCGCAAGTTCTTCCGAGATATCGGCAAGTTCGGCGCTTACCGGCGTATGTATGACCATGAGCGCAAGTTCGCGGGCCGCCTGGGCGAGGTCCTCGAGTTCCTTGAAATGTTTGCGGGCAAGGTCCATATCACTGGCATAACCGTATTTATCGGTAAGGGCATCCGCCTCGGCGGCTATCCCGACCAGGGTGTTGGGCAGGGCCAGGCCCTTCTTGTCCAGCATGTCCATGATACTGGTGGTCTGCGTGTCCTGCGCGCCGAACTCTTCTATCGAAAGGTCGCTGGACACCTCGGAAACAAGCCGGAGCGCGTCTTCCATCTCGCCCGCCTCCAGCACGATATCCGGCAGCCGTGTCTCGTCAAGGTTCAGCACGGATCTGCCGGGAACGATACCTTCCCCGTCCGGCTGGAGCGCCGCCCATACCTCGGGCAGGTCGTTCCCGAGGGCCTCCTCAAACGCCTGGACCTTATCCGCTATCGTGCCTGAAATAGCGCTACCGTACCCGGAAGTATTGAGTATGTCCACGATATCGGCGATGTCGCTGGATGAATCATACATCGCTTCCAGCTGCATGGTAACCATTCGTTCCATGTCGTCGTCAAGGTAATAGCTCGCACCTTCCTCGCCCTCGGCCTCTACTTTATAAGCATTGGCGAACTCGATAAGCGCGTTCGTCTCGGCCGTCGATTTATCCGTGGCGATCACGCGCGGGGTCACTATGCTGTCGAGAAGCTGCGGCTTGTATATGTCCACTATCGCCGTTTCCGTCTCGGTAAAGCCCTGGATGCCGCCGCCCGGTTCGGTAAAGTCTATAAAAGCGATAAGGGCGTTCTTCCAGTCCTCTCTCGCCTCATCCAGCTCATATTTGGCCGTATCCAGGGCTTTCTCCAGGCTGGCTTTCTTTTCGGGATCGAGGCCCGCTTCGGGATCAAGGTTCTCTGCCGTTTCTTTAGCGCTGGCTGAATCCTCTATGGCCTGTTCAAGGTTCTCCATATTGAGGAGCTGCTCATCCAGCATGGTATCTATCTCCCTTACCATCTTTTCCTTTTCGGCTTCCAGTTCTTCCATTATCCTGTCCGCCTCGTTGAACGCGAGTTTCGTATCCTCGTATTCTTTCCTCGCTTTCAGCAGGTCCACCCGCATCCCGGAGTCGCTCCAGTCCATCGCCCCGAGCAGGGCGTCAAGTTCGCCGCTCTTCTGCTGAACGGCCTCTTCCAGGCGTTCCATCTCCTCCTCTGCATTAGTATGCTGCTTGAGCATATGGCCGAATATACCTTCGGTCACGACGACCTTCAAACTGTCATCATCGAGGAGGAGCTCTTTCAGCCCTTCGACGTCCTGGGTACTGCTGATATAATCAGCATTGCTCGATCCGATATACACGCCGAGCTGCCGTCCGGTCTCGCCTATCCTTGCTTCATATTCTTCGGCCAGTTCGTCTTTGGCCCTGGCAAGGTTCAGGTAATGCTGGTATTCCAGCTGGGTCTCCCTGTCATAGTTCTCATAGGCCGCCTTCGCCTGGTCATATTCCTCCTCCTTCTGCTGGCGTATCTTCTCCAGGAGGCTCACGGACCTTGCCAGGTCGCAGACGTCCCTCGTGACCGCGTCGCCCGCGCCCGCGCCTCCTATCTCTTCGGCCTTGTCATTCGCCGCTTTCGCCATGAAAGCAAGGTCCTCTATAAGGCCGATAATAGTGGAATTCTGGCTGAACGTTTTGGTGTCTTCCACGTCCGCGGCCAGCTCTTCCATCAATTCCTCGTACCTCTCGACCCGCGTATGGAGGATCTGTATCGTCTCGTCATCGGTGGCGCCTCTTCCCAGGGCGTTATAAAAATCCTCGCGGTTCTGGACGGCGAGCAGGCTGTCGGTGAGGGCCTTCTTGAGGGCCGCCTGGTCGGAGGCTGACACGTAATCGTCGTTCCTTGAATCGGCGTCCTCTATTTTCGCCCTCAGCTTTATCAGGCCGTTGTTGACCGAACGTGTCCTGAGGGATACGTCTGAGGCGGCTTTTTCATATTCAGTACTACCGACGACCTCGCCGAGCATGTGATACAGCTCGTTGGAGAGCGACCCCACCCTTTCGGCCAGGGTCTTGTACTCACCGGTCTTGAAACTCGCCATGTACATCTCGCCTTCATAAGAGAGATCGACCGTATGGCTTATCGCGACCCCGGTGCTATAGTTCTCGTACATCTGCGAATCCGTGTCCCATTCGCCCTTCCATATGACGTTATCGGTACCGTCGCTCACCAGCCATACCCTGAATTTATCGTCTTTGGGTGTGGCCGGCTGCTCGATGACCACCTTCTCCCCGGCTACCTCTTCCGTCCTCCATATATTCGTTATGCGGTTATCCTCAAAGGATATGACGTAATCTATCGGATCGCCCTGGCGCGGGTTCTCCGTGAAAGCGATGTCGTCGGTGTTGGGCTCGACAAGCGTTTCTTCGGTATCGTAAATGGTGGCCGTCTTTTCGACCTTGAACCCTATCACATCTATCCTGACGTTCTTGGACCGTTCGAACGCGGTCATGTAATCTTCCCAGGCCCCGTCAAACCCGCCGCCCATGTCACCGGCGATCCTGTACTGTTCGTCTTCCGCGTCATAACAGTAATACCAATCACCTCTTATCAGTTTACCGTTTTCCATGGTCGTTTCGCGGAAATCGTCAAGCCATTCCTCCCGCGTCCCGGTAGTATATTTAGTGGTCCACTCCTTCGGCTCGCCGGACTTACCGCCCAGCATCTCGACTATCTCGTCAAGGTGGCCACCCATCCCGGGTATCTCGCCGAGGACTTCAAGGGCCCTCTCCTGCTCTTCGAGCCTTTCCTCCAGGCGTTCCTTATCGAACCTGCGGCTCAACATCCTTATCTCGAGGGCGGAAGAACGGTCTCCCTCTTCATCGCCGCTCTGGACCCAGGCCTCACAGGCCTCCTCATATTCCTCGATGGCCTTTTCAAGCTGTATCTCTATCGTGTTGATCTGGTTATTCACCCTCTCACGTTTGGAGTAGAGGTTCCTCTTGCTCGTCTCGAGTTCCGTGATATACTCCCATTTGTCCGCGGCATCGGCCGCCGCGCGCGCGTACAGCTCGCTGCCGAACTCTACCAGCTCTTCGCCGAGATCTTCCGCCATGCATTCTATGGCGTAATCCGACCACAGGTCGTAATACTTGTACCACCCCTCGGGCAGGTTGTTCTTGAATTCGATGATGTCCACGGGCTGGCCGTTCGCTTTGGCGATAGCTTCTTTTATCAGGGAGTAGCCATAACTGTTGGATACCGCTCCCGCGCTTATGACGCCGGCCATGGAATACAGCGTGCGCTGGGAATGCCCGTACAGTTTCCCAATGCTCCCGGTACTCTCGTTTATGCGGTTCAGTATCTCTCCGGTATCGACCACGCAGGCGTATATTTCATCCTTTTCCACGTCCTCAGCGCCGACTTTCGCCAGTATCTGCATGAGCTCGTCCAGACGGTTAATAACGGCGTTGGGATCGGAGCCTTTAAGCTTTTCCTCGATCTGTTCCATGTAGATCTTGGCTTCCTGGCCAAAATCGTTCACGCCTTTCATTATCAGGTATTTGGAGCGTTTGGCGAGTTTGTCTTCCATGTCGCTTATGTCGGCGTCGCCCTCATCGCCCACATCTTTAACCGCTTCCCATTCCGCCCTGGCGGAATCGTACTCGATTTCCATGGTGGAACAGAAATTCACGAACGCGGCGCATGCGGAATTGATGCCGTCCTTCAGGTCGTTCAGCTGCGAGGTTATGGCCTGCACGGTGGACTTTGCTTCCGCTCCGGTCACCTTCGCGTGTATGATCTCCTGCAGTTTCAGGGCGACCCCTTCCGCCTTGTAGACCATCTTCATCACTTCGGCCGCTGCGCTGGACATATCGCCTTCGGTATCGCGGTCAAAGACCTGGCCGACAAGGGACTTCAGGTCCTCGAACATGCCGTCGGAGAGGCTTTCCGGATCGAGCCATTCGTCGAAGAACGTGGCGTCCAGGCAATAATCCCGCGCTTCTTCGAAGAGCCTGTCCTGCGTCTCGTTATAAACATCTTCGAGCCCTCCCTGCCCTATGATATATTCTTCAAGGATGTCCACTCTCTTCTTTGCCTCGTCCACCGCTTCCTGGGCCGCGTCTTTCTGGCTGTTGAGCTCGGCCAGGAATATCGCGCCTTCGGTCCCCGCGCCCGTGAAATCCCCTTCGGTTATCACCTTGGTCAAGCGTTCCAAGCGGTTCCTGGCCAGGACCTCTTCCTCTATCGCCTGGCGGTAATCCGCGAGAGCCGATTCGAGATCGGATCTTACTCCTTCGACCACGCTGACAGCGTCATCCACCGAACGCGCGTAATCGACGAGCGCCATGTTCTTCACGGTCTCGTAATTGCGTTCGCTGACCTGGTAAGCGTACCTGACGTCCAGGGCCTTCTTCCACTGCATGTATCTCTCTTTCTTCTGGTCGTCCAGCCACTCCTTGTCCCACGGGAAATCCTCGTCCTTCACATACGTGTTCCACGGGGTCGTCCCGTCCGTATAGGTCCCGTACAGGTCCGGCCTGTGGTCACCCCACCACCAGTCGGGATCAAAAGACGCCAGGCAGTCCGCCAGAGCGCCGCCGGTGCCGTAACCGAATCGGTCCCTGGGTGAAGTTTCCGGATCCCACTCTATCCAGTCGTCGTCGGCATCGGGATCGCCGCTTAAGTCGCCGTAAGCGACTTCCAGGTCTGCCAATCTGCAATTATATTCGTCCAAAGCTTCTTCGTAGGCCGTCTCTGCATCCTCGAACGCTTCCCGGGCGTCGCTGTAATCCTCCTGGGCCTGCTCCAGTATGCTTTCCGCGTTCTTGACCCGCGGGTCGTTCATGTTAGCCTTGCCGGTCTCGTCCCTGCTTTCATCTATGGCCTTGTCCAGCTCCGCTTCGGTCACCTTCACGTAGATCTCCGCGTCGAGCATGTCCTTCCTCTTCTGTTCCATGGCGCTGTAGGCTTCCGCCACGACCTGCATCTGCTCATACACCTTCGCCTCATAGGAAGCAACTATCTGTTCGGTGTACTGGACCTTGCTGTATGAATCCCTGACATAGGACGGCATGCTGAGGCCGGCGCTGTCATCGCTGGCATTGGCGATCTCCGTGACTTCCGAAGATATCTGCCGCATCTGGCCGAGCTTGTCGCTTATGAAATCGGCGGTGTCATTCATCACGGCGATAACGGCGTCCGCGTCGGTGGTGATCTCGGCGAGGGCGGTAGCGGTATCGTCGGCCATCGCGCCGGCGTTCTGGCGAGCGTTGTACTCCTCCCTTATCTCGCGCGCCCTTTCCTTGAGGGTAAGGTAGTCCTTCCTGAGACCCGCGGTGTTATTAAGGTCGGACGTGAAGTTCTGGTTGCGATCCTGGTGCGTGTCCAAAGCATTGGTCATCGTGCTGTACGCGGCGTCGAGCGCCTCCAGTTTATCCTCCAGGTCAGCGTCATCTTCCCTGGCCGCTATATAATTATCATAATCACGGCCGGCCGCCTGCCATATCGCTTTCTTGGCCAGGTATTCGTTATAATAAATTTCCAGTTGGGCGACATCCGCCGGGTTCTCCATATCGGCCTGGGCCTTGAAGATATCATAGGCTTCCCAGGCGTCGTCCATATCCTGCTCGGCATCGCTCCTCGCCCGGAGTTTTTCTTCTTTGGCCACGTCCTCGGTCACAAGCGCCTGTTTCTGGTTTAGTTCGCGCTTCGTGCCCCACCAGCTGTTCCATGCAAATTCATAGTCAAGATAGGTGTCCCAGTACTCGCTCATGAGTTCCTGGCATTTCACGAACTGCTTCAACGTTATCGCCTCGGCGCTGGAAATAGCGTCTTCTATAGCGCTGTACTGCATCTTCGCCTCGGAGGTATCGATACGCAGGTTCTCCATATCAAGCTGGGCGCTGTCAAGTTCCTGGCGGACCTCGGTATATTCCGCCTGGGCGTTATTGACCTCCACCTGTAAAAGCTGGGCCTGCTGGATGGCGGCGTCGGCGATGGTCACGAGCTGGCTGGCGAGGTCGGAGAAATCACTGGCGGCCTCCGCGTTCCTGTCTATCGGGCTGGATTCCAGCGCGTTGTCCAGGACATAAGACCAGTAAACGACATTGGCTTCCCACCTGTCATCCTCGGAAGTTATACCGCCGCTGTATTCATACCCCGTATCGCCGCCCAGCGTGACAGCTTTCTCGAGTTCCTTGGAAGCCGCTGTCGCCTCCCGGTAAAGCTGTACCATCTTGTTGAGCGCCTCCTGCAGGTCTTCCTGCGCCTTTTCGGCGGCTTCTTCCTTGGCCTCGAGTATCACCACCCTGTTCTCCGCGCGTTCGAGGGCGCTTTCCAGGGAAAGGAGCTCCAGCCTCTGTGCTCTCTCCTTCTCAAGGAGCTCATCCCCCTCCGCCAGGGCCGCGTACAACTCGTTATACTCCTCTCTCAGGACCGGGAGGATGCCCTGCGTCAGTGTCTCCTGGATATTGGCGAGTTCCTTCGCCAAATTCCTTTCCTGGCTGACAAGGCCGGCGATATCGTTCATCGCGGTCGTGTAATCGGAAGTGCCGGGCCTCGCCGAGTGGATGGTATAGAAAGCTTCCTCATAATCCAGGACGGCTTCCGCGTAATCATCGAGCGCCAGGACAGGGTCTCCGGTGTCCTGTTCATACGCGTCCCAGCTGGTCGATATATCGGACCTGGCGTTCAGAAGGTCGCCCCATGCCTCAAGCTCTTCGGTCTCCGCCGCGTCCGGGTCAAGGGTATACTCTATAGCCCTAGAAGAGGCGCTTTGGGCGCTTATAACGGCCGCCGAGGCCCTTCCCCTGACAAAGTTCACCATGTCGGCCAGGTCCTGCGAGGTGAATAACGAATCGAAGAGTCCCACATATTCGTTGATAGCGCTGGCTATCACCACGATCTGGTCGGTCGCGTCGCTGGCCTCCATGGAATCGCTCAGGACGGTATCCTGGGCTTCTTCCAGGCCCTCTTCCGCCATATCAAGCGCCGAGAGATACGCTTCCTTGTCGGTATCGTCCGCTGTGGCGGCTTTCGTGACCGTAGTTGTCATGAACGACTCGTAAACGTCTATGGCGTCGGAAAGGTCGTCCACGCGCGCGGTATTTTCCACGACCGTCTGGACTTCCTTCATGAGATCGGCCGCGTTCCTGAGATCGGCCACTTCCCGCGCGAGGGCACTTACCTTATTCTTCAGGTGCTCATTATTAGGATTACCCAGCGATATGGCCTGGGCTTTTGTCAGGGCATATTCAGATGCCTGCGCGCATCCTTCAATCTGGTCGACAAGGGCGGTCATATCCGGGTTCTGGTCCAGGAGGTCCATGAAGCTGTCTATCTCACCGTCACCGTCGAGGTCTTCCTCTTTATCCATGTGCCCGTCGTCATCCATGTCGCAACCCGGATCGTGCGCGATCCATACTGTCGTATATTCGCCGCTGCCGCCCTGCGTAGTGTATCCCGCTTCAGCCAGGGCTTTCTCGTCAACATCCAGGACGTTGTCATCGTCTACGTCTTCGCCCCTCAATATCGACCTGGCTACCTCGATCTCGGCGCTTATGAGGTCATCGCAGGCCGCGACCTTGGTCTCCTGCAGGTATACGCCTTCCAGGAGCTGGACCAGGCCGTATTCTTCCTCACTGGCGGCGATCGCGGCGACCGCGCTCGTACCTTCGGCGTCGGAAAGTATAAGGCCGGACGCCTGTTCCAGCCTCTTCAGGAGCTTGTACAGCGTGTCGTCCGCCTTGTTGGCGTATTTTTCTTCGTATTCCTGTTTCTTCTCGCGCAGCTGGAGGAGAAGGTCATTATACTCGGTCATCTTATCCTGGTAGTACGTACCCGCTTTGTTCTCAAGGGTGGCGTCTATGACGTCTTCTATGTCATCGAGCCTCTCTTCCAGGTCATGCCTGTAACCGGCGGCGGTCTCCTTGAACGTACTGTATGAAGCTCCCAGGCTCGGCAGGTTCTCGAGCATGAGGATCTGGTCTACCGCGTCAAGGGCGGCTTTTCTCATCTCCCGGGCCATGGTAATATCCGTGTAGCTCCTGTCAAGAAAAGCGACCGCCGCGGAGTAAATCTCTTCCACTTCATCGAAGAGCGCGTCGTTATTGTCCTGGGCTTCCGAGATATAGATATCCCGCGCGTCATCACCCAGCGTTTCGAGGAGGTCCTCACCGTAATCGATGAACGAATCCACGTTATCCCTCTGGGCCTGCTGTGCCGGGTCTATGATGTCGTAAATGACGACCAGCCTGTCAAGGCCGTCGAAGATGACCCTTCTTGCCTCCTGTATGCTTTCCAGGTCGCCCGCGTCCCAGGTAAGGTCGGTGAACGTCGTGTATATACCCGTGGCTTCGGTATAGAAGTCGACGAAACTGTCCAGCACGCCGTTGCCGTTAATATCCTCGTCGACGTCAAGGCGGCCGTCTCCGTCAATGTCCTCGTTCACGTCGAGGTGGCCGTCGTTGTCGATGTCTTCGTCCAGCTCGAAGGCGCCGTTGGCGTTCTTGTCCTCTCCCCTGTCCATGTAACCGTCGTCATCCAGGTCGCAATCAGGCTCATGAGCGTGCCAGACAGTGGTGAAATCGTTGCTCAGCGTCGTGTAACCGGCGCCCGCTATCGCCAGTTCGTTGAATTCGTCGAACGTGGTATCCTCGTCAATATCCTCGTTCGCGCTGTCAAAATGCCTGTCAAGGTCGAGGTCCTCGAACACCTCATCGAAGTTCGAATCATTATCTATATCCTCTATACCGAGGTCCATGCGGCCGTCATTGTCCGGGTCGCAGCCGCTTTCGTGCGCGATCCAGACGGTGGTGTAAGAGCCGCCGGCCGTGGTGTACCCCGCCCTGGCCAGCGCTTCTTCATCCACGATATCGAAGTTCTCGTCACCGTCGAGGTCCTCGGTGGACTGCATTATACCGTCCGAGCTTATATCCTCGTTCGTCGTGTCGAACCTACCGTCCGAGTCTATATCCTCTATGCCGAGGTCCATATGACCATCGTCATCTATGTCGCAGTCGGGCTCGTGCGCGTACCACACATTCGTATACTGACCGGCGACCGTGGTATACCAGGCAGCGGCCAGCGCCTCCTCATCCGTGATATCGAAGTTCCCGTCGCCGTCAAGGTCCTCGGTGAGGTCGAGCTCACCATCACCGTCAAGGTCCTCGCCGCCGTCAAGCTCGCCGTCGTGGTCGGTGTCCTCGCCCGTATCAAAATTACCGTCGTGATCGATATCCTCGCCTGTATCAAAATTGTTGTCGGCGTTGAGGTCCTCCGTGAGGTCGAACTCCCCGTCCCCGTCTATATCCTCTATGCCGAGGTCCATGTTGCCGTCGTCATCAACGTCACAGTCGGGCTCGTGCGCGTGCCATACATTCGTGTACTGGCCCGCGATCGTGGTATACCAGGCAGCGGCCAGCGCGGCTTCATTTATGATATCGAAATTGCGGTCGTGGTCTATATCCTCACCGGTATCGAATACGGTGTCGCCGTCAAGGTCTTCGGTGGCGTCATAAGCGAGGTCCCAGTCGAGATCTTCTCCCCTGTCGAACTTTTCATCGCCGTCTATATCTTCGTTGACCGTGTCGAGACGGTTGTCCCCGTCGACGTCTATCTCGGCAAGAACGATGTATACAACGCCCTCCACTTCAACCTCGATCTCGTTATCCGGCACGGCATCGTCGTTAAGATCCAGTTCGGGAACGATATCCATCACGCCGTCGTTATCGAAATCTTTCTCGTTCACGAGGTCCATCTTGCCGTCTCCGTCTATGTCCTCGAACAGGTCGTCGAAGTTGCCGTCCGAGTCTATATCCTCTATGCCGAGGTCCATGAAACCATCGTCATCGATATCGCAATCGGGCTCGTGCGCGTACCACACCGTGGTATACTCGTTATTGGCCAATGTCGTGGTCGTGTAACCGCCCGCGGCCAGGGCTTCTTCGTCAGTGATATCAAAATTGTCATCGCCGTCCAGGTCCTCGGTAAGATCGAACACGTCATCATCGTCAATGTCTTCCGTGCCGAGGTCCATGCGGCCGTCATCGTCCAGGTCACAACCCGGCTCGTGCGCGTACCATTCGTCAGTATAAACCCCGGCTACGGTGGTATACCCACTAGCGGCTAGCGCCTGTTCATCGACGTTATCGAAATTCCCGTCATGATCGAGGTCCTCGCCGGTATCAAAAGTACCGTCGGCATTTATGTCCTCGTTCACGTCGAACCACCTGTCGCCGTCGGCGTTGAGGTCCTCTGTCACGTCCCAGGCGCCGTTACGCGTGAGATCCTCGTTTATATCCAGGTTGCGGTCCCCGTCGACGTCTTCCTCGAACCCGTCGAGATGCCCGTCGCCGTCGAGATCCTCGATGTACAGGTCAAGCCTGGCATCATTGTCGAGGTCTTCGTCCACGTCGAGACGGCCGTCATCGTCAAGGTCTTCATCTACCAGGGCGCCTTCATAAAGGACAAGCGTGTCCCTTACCACCACTATCGTCTCCATAGCATAGTCCAGCATGTACCCGACGCTCCCCAGCATGCTGGATAAGTCTACCCGGCTGGCCTCGTCTACCGAGAAGTACGCCCCTGTGACCCCGTCCATCGCTACCAGTATCTCGTTCCTCTTGGCCTGGAGAGCGGCCAGGCGCGCTTTAAGGTCCTGGACGGCTTCCTTGTTGGTCATCGTGCTGTATTCGGTCTGGATGATATCCTGCCTCAAGGTTTCCACTTCTACGGCCGCGGCGGCGGCGATATTCAGGTAAAGCCTGGCTTTTTCTTCATACGAGGCGCCCCTGGCCGTCGAGACCGTGCCGATAAGCTCAAGGATAAAATTGTTGATATCCGTGAGCATCTCGTCCACCATACTGAAGCAGTTGCCTATGGCGACAGTTACGTCGGAATTGGACGTGCTCATCATCATCATTATCAGCGTGTCGCGGCTCTCGTTTATGGTCTTGCGGTTATCCTGGGCCCTGGAGATCTCAGCCTTAAGATCGTCTTCGGAGATGTAACTCATAACGCTGCCCTGCGAGATAAGTGTCCCGTCCTGGTCGCTGATGCTGAGCATGCCTCCCGAATCGATGCTCGCGAGGCAGTTGTAACCGAGGTTCTGCGCCGTAATAGCGCCGTCCTCGACGGTAACGGTGCCGATCAATTCGCCTCCCGCGTAGATCTCAAGCACCTTCTCCGTATCCATGACGGAGAATATAGCCGCCTCTTCCGCGCTTTCAACGAGCGCGGTCGCTTCCGCTTTTATCGAACCGATGGCTTCCAGGTACGCGGTCTCCATCTCCGCTTCAAGCTGTTCTATCTCCACCCGGAGCTCGAGGCCGTCGGTATCCAGCACGAAGTTATCGAAATAGGATATCAGGAGGTCGTCTATGGCCGTATCCGTTTCCCTCATATATTCCAGGAACTCGGCGGGATCAATGCCTTCGCGCAAAACGTCATTCACCGTCGGCGTGCTGATCATGGCTTCATATAATGCCTGGGCTTCATGGGCAGTAGTGGCCTTCATGAGCTCCGAGACGCTCTTCGAGAGTTTATCGACGGCCAGGGCTTTCAGGTTGTAATTGTTCTCTTCCGCATCCTTCAGCGTCGTGTAACTGGCCTGTATGCACATGAGCTGCGACCTGATACCGGAAAGGTCCGAGAACCCGCGCAGTTCGTTCTGGTCGTCAAAATTGCCGTCCGAGTCCATGTCTTCAAGGGGCTCGTCGAACTGGCCGTTCCCGTTCAGGTCTTCGGTCGGGTCTATCTCATCGTCACCGTCGATATCTTCCCCGTCATCGAGAACACCGTTATAATTAACATCTTCTCCGATGTCCGGGGTGCCGTCCTCGTTAAGGTCGTCAAAGTAATCCAGCACGCCGTCATGGTCGAAATCTTCAGCCACGTCCATGTTGCCGTCCAAGTCGATATCATATGAACCGAACGCCGTCCAGGTGGTGTTATCAGCCGCAGCAAGAGCGTTCTCGTCCTCTGTATCCAGCGTCCCGTCGCGGTCAACGTCCTCGTTGGCCCTCAAGTTCACCAGCATGGTCTCGGTCTCGACGACGAGATGGTCCAGGAGCGTCTTGAGTTCGTCCACTCCGCTTTCGGCGGCAAGTTTGTCCGCCGCGGCCTCCGCTTCCCTGGCAAGCTCCCGGACCCTGTCGATGGCAAGCTCGTAATGCGCGGTTTCCCCGCCCTTCGCGATAAAGAACTGCGCGGACTGTTCGGCCCTTGCCGCGAACTCCGCGGTCATCTCGGCGAACACCCTGGCGGATTCGGCGCTTATCGAGGTAACGGCCAGATTCCTCGCTTCTTCAGTTGCTTCCACGAACGTGTCGGGACCGGTAATACCCGTTATTATCTCGTCCCTGTCCTCGCTCAGATACGGCCTGATATACTCCCCGGGTATGGTGGAAGTATAGATGCCGTCGAAGTAATCCACCGTGGCTTCGCCTATCTTCTCCCCTTCGGCGTATATGTCCACTACCTGATCCGCTATGGCATGCGTGCCGACAACGCCTTCATCGGACACCCTGATTATATCGACGGCTCCGGTCTCAAAATTGAGCTGGGCTTCATATCCGGCAATAAGCCCCGTCGCGTCCACGACATTGCTGAAAGTGAACGTGATGGTGGCCCCGGTCAGGCCCACATATTCATCCGTTACGCCCACTTCGTACGCTATATCGACCTGGTGCTGGGGCATCTGCGAGTAATAGGTCCTGTCGTCCTCTCCTGTCTTGTCCGGGTGGTAATAGTATTCCTTGCGCGTGAGTTCCGTACCGTAGCTGGCGATACTGTTCTCTATAGCCTCTTCCAGGGCCAGGACGTCCAGCTCGTTAACGTAACCGTCTTCGTTGACATCCACGCGATAGCTCTGCAGGTCGGAAAGAAGCGAAGCGTCCGCGTTATCTATAGTGCCGTTACCGTCTATATCGGCCTTCAATATCTCGCTCCTGGACATGAAGTAGTTGTAATCTATATAGCTCAGGAGCGTCTTGAGCCTGTTGAGGTCGTCTTCCGTGATCTTGCCGTCCGAGTCCAGGTCCGTTATCCTCTTAAGGGCTGCCTCGAAATCGGCGATATCATTTTCGTCCACCGCGCCGTCGCCGTTAACATCCGCACGGTTGTACTCGGATTCGCTAAGGAAACGCGCGTTGACGGCTTCGTCCGAGGCGCTCCGGAGAAGCTGGACTATTTCCTCGCCGCGGGTCTTGTAACCGGCCACTTCCGTGGCGTAACCCAGGAGCGTGGTGTTGTAATTATAAAGCGTGCAGTATTCGTCTATCTTGTCTTTCACGTCATTGATGCTGTCCAGGCAGGTTACCCCGAGAGACACGAGGCTCACCGCGTCCTCTGTGTCGGCGAGCATGCTCTCGAGCATGTCCCGGCTGATCCTGGCGAAGGCGACATAGCCGCGCGCCTGGGCTTCAAGCTGGGCTATCTCGTCGCGTATCGCCGAGATCTCGGCGTAGATCGCCTGGGCTTCCTGCTTGAGCGCCTGCGCTTTTTCGGCATTGCTTTGTATAACGGCATTATCCGCGTTCTTCTCCTTCGCCGCTTCGCTTGACGCGTAATCCGCGTCCTGTTCTATCTCGAAAAGTATGGCTTCGGCTATGTTCTTCGCTTCCGTGGCCTGCTGGGAATTGATCGCGCGGGTGGTAGCCTGCTTGATGTCCAGCATCTCGTCCCTGGCGAACGTCAGGTATTCCACGAGATTCGTTGTCTTTGTCTCGAGGACGTTGGCCAGTGACCCGGCGATATCCAGAAGCTCCTCATCGGTCAGGGCCGATTCGCCTTCATCCTCGTCCGCCTCTTCCGAAGCGAGCACGACGCCCAGGAACTTCTCGCTGAACTCTTCCGCCGTTTCCACGATCTCTATTTCGTCCGACACGTAGGTCACGGTCGTGGTAACCGATTTTACCAGGACCACGTGGTTCTGGAACGCCTCTTCGATCACCGCGATGACCGGCATGTCCCTTTCAGCCAGGGCGTCAAGTCCCGTCCTCACGCCGTGGAGCGTGATATCGTTCGCCGCGGCCGCCGCCTTAAGGGTGAAGAAACTCGTCTCTATTTCGCTGACCGAGGCCGGGGTCACAAGGCCGGCCGTGATATCTGAAATAGCCGTCGCGGCGGCCAGGCGTTCTTTCTCGATAGTAACGCCTTCCCCTGTGAAATACTCAAGGAGGCTCTTCACGGCGCAGTTGGTTATCGCCGCGCCCTGCGACATCAGCCAGGAGCATATCGTGCTGGTACCGTCCGCCACGAGGATGAGCGGGTTAACAACGAGCAGCATCTGGATGAACGGCATGTAATACTGGATCTCATCCCTTTCCTCCGGTGTCGGGGTCTCCTTGAGGGAATACTGGTATGCCTCGGCCACGGCGGTGAAGAAATCACTTACGGCTTCGGTTATCCGCGAGGCGGCCTTGAATTCGCGGAACGAGTCGGTAATATCCTCCGCCAGTTCGCTGAGGTCCAGGTTCGCCGGGTCCAGCACGAAATCCATGATCTTCCACGACCATTCCGGTTCGTCTTCGTGGCCGGGCATGGTCGCGCGGCCGGTGTACCTGTCCACCAGCCTTATGACGCTGCCGTCCTCTTTCTCGATCCTCCAGGCGGAACTTCCATCCGTATTAATATTAAACATAGTATTATTAATATTTACCTCTATTGTCTCAGCACTATCCGTGTCTATCACCCGCACCAGCTGCCTGTTGACCATGATGAACTCAAGGAGATGGCCGTCCGCCGGGTTGTAGACTTCCGTGGTGTATATACCGTCGGCCACGGTCATGGTGAAATCGCCGCCCTCTTCAAGTACGATCTCGGCCAGCCACGCCGCGTCGAACTTCTCCTTAGAGGAAGCTTCTTTCTCGGCCGTTTCCCGGCTCAGCGCGTTTATCTCCAGGGCGTTCGCCTTGATCGTTTCATTAAGCGGCGCCGTGCGGAACGTCTCTATCGCCTCAAGCGCGGCCAGGGCCGCTTCTTCCTTCGCGCTTTCGGCCAGGAAGATGAGGGTCCTGCCATGCTGCGGACTGGTGGTGTACTCGCCTATCAGGATGCCGGCTACCCTTGCCAGCTCTTTGCACGCCTCCGTCCTGTCACGGAGAGAAGAATTGCGGTCCTTCCTGTTCAGCGCCAGGTCCGCCCGGGCGGCTATCTTTCCTGCCGTAGCGTACCCGTCGCTGACGATATCCTGCGCGAGACGCGCTATTGTCTCCGCCACGGCGCTCGTGGTATGTTCGGCGGCTTTCAGGTAGGCTTCTGCGAGGTCCGCTTCAGCTTCTTCGACGAGATGCTTCGCGGCTAGCTTGAATCCTTCCAGTTCCGTCTGTTTCCACGGAAGTTCTATTCTCTCATCCACATCATCAAGGACCGACTGCGCGGATACCAGCTGCGTGATAGCCGAGTCGCCGTTCATCACGGTCCTCCCCGTGAGGAGATCATCGAGAAGCGCCTGGAGGTCGTCCTCGGTATCTGCTATATAATCGTCAAGTATATCCAGATCATCCTGGGTGAACACGCCGGTTGCAACGGCTATCGCCTTGAGAACGACAAGGTCGTCTTTGGCCTGCTCGATCACGCCGGCCAGGTGGACCGCCTTCTCGATCTCCTCGGATGAATTCGCGATGAGGTACGCTTTGTCCGCGGACTCCCTGTCGCTCGCGGCAAGGTCCATCAGGACCTGAGTGTTACTCGCGGCTTCAAGCTCTAGGCGCGTATCGCGCGCTTCCCCGAGATGTTCTATGCAGGATACGACCGTCCCGCTTATCTCTTCCACGGACGCCGCGCCTGGTCCGGCGCTCGAGGAGACCATGACATTATCAACGTAGAAATAATCCCCGTTGCTGGACGCCCTGGCGGCGAACCGTATCTTGTTGTCGCTTGAGAGCCATTCTTCCGGCACTTCGAACGTCTTGAGGATGTACCCGGCGTCGTTGTCGCTCCTGGTGAACCGGACCATGCCCTCTTCCCACTGGCCGTGGTGATAGAAATCCATGTCCATGTATTCCGGATTATAGTAACTGTAATCCAGGCTGGAGACCGCCCCGTAGAAGCTTACCGTGACCTTGGCGGCATCGGTCAGGTCGCCCAGGTCCTTGATCGCGTAAGAAGAGCCACCCCTGAGTTCAAGGATATATTCCCCGCCGAATATCCCGGGATTGGCCGGGGCCTGCGAGGTCACTCCCGGAGACCCGTCGGTTGTGTAGATGCTGTCCCAGTAGTCCGCCGTGCCGAACTCAAAATCTTCACTGAAGACGTCCGCGGCGGTCGTCGCGGTCGTGAGCATCTCGCCTGCCGTTCTTACAGCCAGCTGGGCGACGCATTCTTCCTTTTCCAGCTCGCCCAGCGTCGAACCTCCGGTCACGGAGCGGGCGATAGTATCGGCCCTCTCGGAAAGATCGGCGTAGTCGGTGGCCGCAGCATAGAACGTGGTGAACCCGCCGCTCTTTAACACGACCAGGGCCGCATCTATAGTGTCCTCTATGTTATCCACGCCTCCCGACAGCGGATCCGCAAAGGTCCGTATGGTCGTCAGCCTGGGCTCCAGCGTTTCTTCATCCTCCGGATTATCGGCGACGATCTGGCTTGCCACCTCTTCTATCATGACGTATTCGTCATACGCGGCGACCGCCATGGCCCTGAGCGCGAGGAGGTCCCGCAATCCGTCTTCGTCGAACGCGCAGCTCGCGGCGATGACCTCGAGTTCATCCATGGCGTCACCGACGACGTTCAACCTGTCGATGAACGAGGTCAGATCGGAGCCGGTCCCGTCCCGGTAGAGCACGTTCTCTTTTATCGTGTCCAGTTTCTCGAAAGCGTCCCTGAGCTCGGCTTTGACCTCTTCCACTTTGCCTATCATATCCGTATCACCGGGAAGCTGCCTGCCGGCATCGACGGCCTGACCGGTCAGACCGACGAGGCGCTCTACGATCTGGTCCGCGGCCATCAAAAGTCCCCTGGCTTCATCGAGGTTCTCAACATCGGTCTCATTTACTATATCGGACAATTCTTCGTTATAAGTGGAAAGCGTCTCTTTCATCATCACTACCGCGGCCGTATATGCTTCTTCGAACATCTCGTTCCGGTATCCCGCGACATCGGCGTTCTTGCTCACCTCAAGCGCGTTGTCCAGCCATTCCTGCGACGTGTAGCCGCCTGCGACCATGGCCTGGCACCTGCCGTTAAGGTCGAGGAGGTCCGCGGTTATTTCCTCCGCCGCCTCGGCCAGCCTCATGAGGGTTTCGGCATCGTCCGTGGTAACGCTTATATCGCGCAGCTTTCTTACGGCGGCGGCAAGGTCCTTACTGAGCGTGACGAACGAAGCGCCTTCGGAAGATATCGCCGCCATCTCCTGCTGCGTCGTGTAGATGTAACGCATGAGCGGTTCGGCCGTATTCGCCGAGATGTCGTCCACTTCCGCGACGTTAGCCGCCATGTCTGCGTCATCCTGCGCGGAAAGCGCCACAAGGTGGATCTCACCCCTCGCCTCGGCGATCCTTGCCATCAGGCCTTCGGCGATATCCACCATAAGGGCTGTCACTTCGGTGTCCTGCGGGCTGAACTCGCCGAGGAGGTCCCTGATATGCTGGAGCATCTCCGCCGCGCGGAGGGCGGCCTCTTTCATCGCCGCGCCCTTGGACTGGACAGCTTCCTCGATCCTTACGTCCTTTTCGGCTTCGCGTATAAGCGATCCTATTTCCTCTGTGATCGTCGCGGTCTCACGCAATTCCGTAAGTACCGCACGATTGTTCGGGTATTTTATCGCCACGGAGCTTACGCTGCTGTTGTACGCGACCAGGTCATCCAGCGCGGCATTCAGCGTGACAAGAAGCGCTTTCTTTTCGTCCAGCGATCCCGAAGCGTCCAGCCTCTCGCCAAGCTCGAGGATCATGTCCCTCATCGCGACCGTTCTCTCTCTCAGCGATACTATATTGGATTCGTCCTTGGAGATATCCAGCGCGCTCGCTTCTATATCATCCAGGTCGGCGCTTATCTGGGCAAGGCCGGTATCCACATCGGCCTTGTTCTCAAGCATATAATAGTTGTCATCCAGGCCCTCGGCGGCGGCCTCAAGCTGGGCGGAATATTCTTCAAGAAGCGCCTTGGCGTCTTCCGCTATCCTTTCCAGGGCCCCGGCCTCGCCGGCGCTCACGGTCAGGCTCATATCCGCTTCTATACCGGAGACGGCACCCGCGAGTGCGGCCGCCTCATCGCTTCTCGAGGCACCCTGGTCGGCGCCTATACCCGCCTCGGCGTAGAAGCCGGCGCTTTCCGCTCTTCCGTCCAGTATCGCGTCGTAAAGCGCCTTAAGTTCGAGTTTCCTCTCATCGGATATACCGCAAGTCCCCGGAATTATACCAAGCACCGCGTCGGTGGCTCTCCTGAGGGCCATGTCCTGTATCTTGAAGAAAGATCCGGCCAGCGCTTCGTACACTTCCGGCGCTATCTGCTGCCTGTTCTCTTCGACCGCCGAAGTGATAAGCTGGTTCAGCTTGAATATCTTGTAGCATCCCTCCATCGTCCCCTCGAGGTCGTGGTCCTGGCTCGTGTAGATGCCGCTTACGGCTGGGAAGAGTTCTTCGACCATGTCATATGCCCCTTCGACCTGGCTGCACCGTTCGGACACGCTGGTATAGACGGCGGAAGCGTAACTGTAAGCGGCGGCCTCTTCGCTGACCGCTTCCAGCCGGCTTTCGGCGAGTTCCGCCTCCGAGGAAAGGATGCGTCTTACGGTCTCGACATATACGTCGACGTCGAACGCGCCTTCTCCCGCTACCGTGGTATTGTCTATTCCGATAAGTTCCGCGGCGTAGTCTGCCGTCTCGAGCCCGGCATCCGCCAGGACGGAATCGTTCTCGCTTAACACCTTCCATCCGGAATCCAGTATCTCCAGGTCCGCCGCGTTCAATATGTCGTAATGGAGGTCATCGCCAGGATCCGTTATGCCGGAGATCTCCAACACGACTTCTTCCCTGGTCTTTACTTCATCTTTGATCTCCTGTACCCAGTCGTACACCTGGCCGGTGGTGTATTCTCCCGGTATGAACGTCTTGCATACCATCCGGACATACTCGGCGTCGGTTATATCACGTTCCGCCGCTTCTATGAACCTTCTCGCTGTGACGGTAACGGTGTATGCTTCTATCACCTCTTCACGGGTTATGCCGCCGGTATTGAGGTCCAAAACAGTCGCTATTATGTCGCCGTATTCGGCCTCTTCGGCAAGATACACCTCGTAAACGATGGTCATGAAGTCGTAATTATCCATCGTCTGCGCGGTGAATTCCGCCGAGGTAAGCACTTCCTCCGCCAGGTGTTCCCTTTCCATCCTGGTCGTGTAATCGCCCGTCCCGAAAAGTTTGTTGAGGGCGGCTGTCATCTCTTCGGCGGTGTGTCCCGTCGTGAAGCAGGCGCCGTAGAGAAATTCCACGAACTCTTCTTCTTTCGCTATCGCCTCGAGCGTGAGCGTCTGGCCGGCCAGGAATTTGGAAGCGATCGCGGCCAGGTCGAGCTCGTTTGTCGGGTAGAAGCCGTCCTCGACCTCAAGCTCGCCTTCTGCATTTACGGTCGTATCCAGACCCGCTATGACCGCCCTTACCGCTTCTTCTCTTATCCTTTCGAGGAGCGATACCGCGCTGGCCGAGGCGGCGTTGACTTCCGTTTCCTTGCCCGCGATCACTGTATTCTGCGAATATTCGGCCTTGAGCTCCGCCGCGCCGACAAGATACACGAACATGTCGTATTCCGCCTCTGAAGCCAGGCCTTCAAGCGCCAGGATAAGACCCGCGTCATTGCTTTCCTCCACCAGGGCCAGATAGGATCCCAGCTCGGCGATAAGTCCTTCGGCCGCGGAAAGGATAGAGCCCATTTCGCTTTCGGCCGTATTATAATCCCCTACCAGGCCTTCTATTATCGCGACATCCGCGCTGGCGGTCGTGTAATCGGCGTCCACCTGGTCTATCTCTTCCTGCGTACCCGTATTGTGAATATCGGTACGGATGGTCTCGATCTCTCCCAGCAGGTTCTGGGCCACTTCCAACAGATGCTCGGCCCCGGACGCCTGCCGGGCGGAACCGGTCTCCGTCTTAAGGCCGGTTATCGTCTGCACGTACAGGGCGCTCGTTTCCAGGTCGGTGAGCTGTCTTTCCGGTTTCGTAGAAGCTTCCTGCACCGCCGTGCTGTAAATACCGGACAGCTCCAGCCACTTCTCGTCTATCCCGTCAGTTATCTCCTGCTTACGCGGGTCATCCGCGCCCATGAGACCGGCCATGTCAGCTGAATGCAGCCTGAGCTTTTCCATAGCGGTCATCAGCTCTTCTATGGCGTCGACACAGGCGTCGGCGTCTTCCTTGTACTCCGTGCTGTATATCGTCTGCAGGAGCGCCTCCGCCTCTTCGTTCTGGGCGCCCATGACCTCGACCGGATCGGTGCCCAGTATGTCAAATATCACCAGGAGGTCCAGGCCGTTCACCAGGCCGTCTCCGTCCATGTCATAATTGGACACGCGCGCCACGGCTTCCTTGAGAAGGGCAAGGTCCGTCGTATCGACGTTGCTGTCCTCGTTCAGGTCGGCGGCTATCACTTCATCCGCGGTGAATCCCATCACGCCGGAATCTATCACCGCCTGTATCGCCTCGATATCATTCCCGTCCACGACGCCGTCCAGGTTCACGTCCGCGTGATAGTCCATGGCCCTTTCAAGAAGGTCCAGGTCGTCGGTATCTATCAGGTTGTCCTCATTTATGTCGGTCCGCTTCATCCATCTTACCGGTATGCGCGTGCCCTGGAACTGTATGTTGCCGAGCGATTCCACGGCCTGCTGGACCGCCGGGTCGAGGAGGTCACTCGATCCAAGGACCTTCTCGAAGAGCTCTATGTCATCGCTGGTTATGAACCCGTCGTAATCAAGGTCTACCTTATGGACGTCGTCGAGGCTGAACCCGTGCTGCGTGAGGATATCGTACGCCGCTTCTACCGCGAAAGCGTCCCGGTAATCGACGCCGCCCTCCGTGACCACCAGGTCGTCCACCGTCAGGTGCCCGTCACCGTTCAGGTCCAGCCCGGTAAGCCCCTGGGCTTCCACGTCGTCTTCCGTCATGCCGCCGGCGTTCACTATGGTTATAAGTCTCTCGTATTCCGCCGGCGTCAGTTCCATCAGGGCGCTCGCCGTCATATCGGCGTTCACGTCCCTGGCGTAAGCCATATTAGCCGCTATCGCCTGGTAATCGTCCTCGTCCACTTTTACCGAACCGTTGGCGTAGAAATCCCTGATAATGTTCGCGGCGAGTATATCGCGGTCCTCTATCGTGAAATCGAGTCTCTGGTATTCCCGGGCCAGGTCCAGGTACGCCAGGTCGGCTTCGTCCACCACGCCGTCCGGCTGTACGGCCAGATCGTCCGAATCGACCTGGCCGTCGCCGTTGACATCAGTTGCTGAGTAGCTGGCGATGTCATAAGATTCAAAATTCTCGTAAGCCGCTTCAAGGTCCGCGAGGTCCTTATTGTCTATCTCCCCGTCCTTGTTAATATCGTAATCGGCGTAGCCGTCCGTGTCCCCGTCGACGTAAAGGTCTGCTTTTTCCGTGATGCCGAGCTCCGCCCTGAGGAGCTCCGCCTCGTAAGCGTCATAGAGCCTGGCCAGGTCGACCGCGCTGACGGCGCCGTCCGAATCGAAGTCCGCCTGCTGGAGGATGTCCAGGACATCCCCGAGATACGTCCTGCCGGTGGTGTACTCGCCGAGAGTGGTGTAAATGCCCGCCTGTATGACCGCTTCTTCAAGATCGTCCAGCATGGCATCCATTGCCAGAATGCCTCTCATGTCATAAAGTACCGTGTCACCGTAAAGGTCCAGGACTTCCAGGTAATCGGCGACGTTCAGGATCCTCTGTTTGTCCGTCGAATAGACGCCGGACGGTTCGGCGATATCAAGCTTCTCCGGCACGCCGGAATTATTAATATAATCGAGATAAAGCGTCTCATAGATGGCAAGGTCTTTCCCGTCTATTGCGCCGTCGAGGTTGACGTCCGCCCACGAGGTGGTGTAAATGCCGTCGCCCACCGGCTCCAGGAGAAGCTGTTCCATCTCGTCTATGTGCTGGGCTACGGAAGCCGTGGTAGCTTCGGTGGTCGGCCTCCAGTCAACGTCGAACTTGTCCACCTCGAACGGGAGTATCCAGGCGTCGATGATCTGGTTAAGGTTATATACCCTGCTTATGTTGCTTACGTCGAGCATGGTGACCTTGCCGTCCGAATTGACGTCGAAATTCCTGAAGGTCTGGTTCACCGGGTTGTACCCGCTTATATCCTGGTAACGGACAAGGTCCGCTCCGTCGACTATCTCTTCGCCGGTCGCAGTATCGATATCGCCGGTCAGGTTGGCTGTACTTATATCCTCGTCGGAAATACGCTTCGCCAGGTCCCAGTAGTCCTTTATCGAATCCCAGGCCGGGAGGTCATCCGCGTCCAGGATAGAATCACCGCTTATGTCGTACTTGTAGATGTTGGACACTATCGCGTCCATGTAATTGAAATCCTTCCTGCTGACCATACCGTCGGGAATGACCGAGCCGTCGGTCGAATAATCCCCGGCGATGTCGAACGTACCGACCAGCTCCGGACTGGTCGCGGTATACACGGTAAACTCGCCGCTGTAGATGCCCAGCTCTTCCGGCATGTAATAACCGACGCCGAGCTCCATGAACTCCTCTATCTCCAGAACTCTGTATATGTCCGACCTTTCAAAGAGCGGCTCGCCGCTGTATCCCCTGGCCGGGGCAGAAATAGTGGTATACACGCCTTCGTAGCCGCCCGCCGTGCCGTGCGTCGTGACCAGCTCTTCCCAGTCAAGGTAGTCTATTCTGCCGTCGGTATTAAGGTCGCCGTCGAGGTATATCCTGGCGAACGCTTCCTCTATTATCTGCCAGTCTTCCTCGTCGAGGACGCCGTTGGCGTTCATGTCCACGCGGTAATATTCCATTGGATCGAGGAGCTCGCCCTGCGCAATGCCGGAAATTATGGCCTTCATCCTGTCCATATCGCTCTGGTCCACATAGTCGTCGCCGGTGATATCCACCGCGCCCATCCTGCTGACCGCGTAGAGCAGGTCTTCCTTGTCCGCGGAATTTATGAGGCCGTCATCGTTAACGTCGGCTATACCGCTTTCGGTCCTGAAAATGATGGAAGCGTCGTACACAAACCCGCCAACTTCCATGAATGACTCGTTATCGGGGCCTATGGTCACCGTTCCCGCGTTCGGGTCCTCGAGATCGATCACGTCGGAGAGAGTGAAACTGCCGTCCGAATTCTCGAACACGTAGAACACCTCGCCCTCCATTTCTATCTGGCCGTCGGCAAGATGCCGGCTCACCCCGGTATGTTCTTCCTCGAGACGGATCTCCTGGGTATAGGGGCTGAGGATGATATCATATATATGCCCTTCTATATTGACCTTGTTCAGTACGGGATTCGATGTGTATCTCCTGGATTCGTACACGATGTCCCTGAAGGTTATGCTCCCGTCGGCGTTCCTCAGCACCTCGTAGGGCACATCATCGACCTCTATAAGCTGGCCGAGAAGCGTGGCGCTCGTCTTGTGCGTCTCAGTAAGTTCTATGTGTCCCGTTTCGGCGTCAAAGGCGATCTTGAAATCGCCCTCTATCCTCTCTTCGTCCTCGCTGGGTCTCAAGTAGTAAGACTGCGTGAACGAGTTGGCGCCGGTGCCATAGGCGATGGTTATGTTGCCATAAGCGTCACTTTCAATTTCTTTGATCAGGCCTTCGATAGTGAAGATGCCGGCGGCGCTGAAGCTTACCGAAAGGGCCACTTCCTCCCACTCGAACCTGTTATAGCCCGTCGACTTCTTGTAATAGACCAGGAGCTCTTCTTTGCCGGTCAGCGGGTCGTACCTCGATTCCAGGGTCTGGTACTGCTCGACGAGTTTTATCTTACCCGTCTCATAATCGCGTTCTATATCGAACACCCTTTCTATTTCTTCTTCACCTGTAAGCGTAACGGTGTGTTCCGTCTGCAGGTAATACGGCACGTTGTCCTGGGTCCGTTCTTTTTTCTCGATGCTGCTGGTCGCCGTTACACCGGTCGGAACGACGCCTTCTATCTCGCGGAAGGTATAGGTGCCATTAAGGTTGGCCGCGACCTCGTAGGTTTTACCGTCGGCTTCGATGACCTGGCTGCAGATATCGCTGCTCGTCATGTAGGATTCCACCAGCGTGACGCGGCCGTTGAACAGGTTCTCGCGGATATCGTACACAACGCCGCCGAGCATCACCCTGTTATCTCCGGCAAAACTCGTCTTTGTTTCCAGTTCGCCTTCGAAGGTGTAAGTACCATCGGCGTTACAGGTCACCTTGTAGATCACCCCTTCAAACCCTATGACCTGGTCCGATATCCTGGAGCTGGCATCCGCGGCCAGGACAAGTATGAGCTCTCCGTCTATATCGCCGCTTTCCGTGTACGCCACGTACCCGGCCCCGTCTATCTCTATGGTCTGGCTTAAGGCGCGGTCGAGGTTATCAATGATGACATCCTCCCCGCCGGTTATCTTTATGGTAATTGTCCCTTCTTCATGGTCATGGGTAATATCGTACAATACTCCACCGAGGTCGATCACTTCGTCCGCCAGGTGCTCGCTCTCCATGTAAGGATCACCCTGGTCGTGTTTTTCCTCCAGGACGATCCTGCCGTCCTCGTCGAGGAAGACGTCGGCTATAACACCTTCTATCTCCACGAAATCCAGGCCTATGTAAGACCTGTAAATATTCTCTTTGCCGTCATAGAACACGAACCTGCCTTCATCGGTGATGGAGACGAAGTAATCCTCGCCGTTGAACCTTACTTTCTGGTCGGCGTAATGCGAGCTCCTGGTGCCGGTCCTCCTGGCGAAAAGGAGTTCGTACTGCTGAGTGACCGCCAGGTCCACGTAGTCCCTTATCTCGGTTATACGCGTAATGTCTTCCGCGTCCACGTCATCATCCGCGTCCATGCTGACGTAATACCTGAGCGCCCTGGTAATGGTCTCCACATCAAGCAGGTTGAATATGCCGTCGCCGTTGATGTCGACGTTGCGCATGAACTCGGGCTGCGGCGTATCGGTCATCAGGGCGTCGGTAACGGCGTTCTCGAATATCTCCACGTCGCCGTAATCCAAAGCGGCGTTCTGGTTCATGTCCGCATAGAATCGCAGGAACGGGTACTCGTTAAGGGAATACAGCAGCATGGCCCTGTCGTCATAGCCCACGTCATCGTCGCCGTCCAGGTTGGCGCGGTCTATCTTGACGGACGTTATCTCATACTGCTGTCTCAGGTTCTCCGCGTACTGTATCTGGTTCATGCGGCTTATGATGTTACCCTTGAGGGCGTCCATCCCCTGCTTCGTGTCCGGCATTTCCTCACCCTCACCGTATATGTGCTTCGTCCATATCTCCAGGTGAGTGAACGCTTCCTGGAGGTCGGTGAAGTCTTTCGTGGTCACGAAACCGCTCTTGTTGATGTCCGCCTGATCGAGCCGCGAAGGCTGCAATATCTTGCCCACGTCTATATCGGCAAGGATATCCGTCATCATCTGGAGGTCAAAATCATCCGTGGTATAGTAAAGGTCCGCGGCGGTGAAAGTGTATTCACTCGCCTGTATCGTGGTGGAATAGATACCGGTCAGTTCGTCATATTCCACGGGATAGGTATCGTCGCCTCTTACAAGATGTCCTTCCTGGCCCTCTTCGATCACCTGGACAGTAAACTGACCGGCTTCTTCGTCCAGCGCATACCGGTCGGTAAAAAGCGTTACGTACTGCTGCTTGTCAAGGTCGTGCTGGTTCATGATGGCGCTGTAGAGAGCGTTGGCGTCCCTGACGCTCACGACAAGGTCGCGGTTGACGTCGGCTTTATCCCTGAACGCCTCTATGTTCTCCGACGTAATGCCCTTGGTGCTTTCTATGTATATCAGCCTTTCAAGGCTCGTCACGTCAAGCGCGTTGACGACGCCGTCGCCGTTCAGGTCCTTATAATGCGCGGCGAAGACATTGAACTGGTCTATATCGAACGTGTCCACCTTGCCGCTTCCGTCCAGGTCGCCATACCTTTCCACGGCGGCCACTATCGCGGGCTGCTGGAGCTGTCTGCCGATCTCGGCTTCGAGCGTATAGTTAGCACCGCCCAGCTGCAGCCGCTTGACGTCGTCTTCGCCTATACTGCTCCATATGGTCACGCCCCCATCGTTGATGAAACCGTAAATACCGCTCACCTTGGCAGCCATCACGGTATAAGTCTCCTCGAGCAGCTCTATCATGTGGAACTTGTCGGAGGATACCTTCTGGGTCACTTCGTCAAGCGTGACGCTGCCGGTAAGCTCGTCCACGATTATGGAATACTTCACCCCGGCTATCTCCACTACGGGTTCCAGCACGACGCCGCTGGACTCGAAGGTGCTGGTATATTCAGCCGCGGTCTCCGCGTCCTCGAAGGTGAATGTCCCGTCGGCGTTCCTGGTCATGTAATAAGGTTTATCGTTGAGCGTCAGTATCTGGTCACAGAACGGTACGCTTTCCACGCGTTCCTTGGCGATGAACACCCGGCCGTACTCGTCAAGCCTCAGCCTGAACCTCACCCCGTCCATGTAGACCACTTCGTCGTCGCCTTCATATTCCGAGGTCACCACGACCTTGGCGTCCTGGGCGTCATCCCAGTACCTGAAAACGTGCGGGTAAACGTCGCTCGAAGTCACGATGCGCCCTTCCCCGTCGAGTTCGGTGGTGTATCCCGCGCTCAGGGCCGTCTCGCCCTCGATGATCGTATCGAACTGTACCGTTACCGTCCCGACATTCTCACCGCCTGAATTGAAGACCTCGAACTCCTGGCTCGGTATGAGCTCCGACCCGATAACGTTATCTTCGCCGTCAAGCACCTCGACCTCTTTCGTGCCGGCGTTCACCCTGGCGCTATGCCCCTCCGCCAGGCCGAACGTGCCCGTCACCTCGTCGTACTGTATGGTCACCTGGGCAACGTAGGAACCGGTGTTCACGGTAATAAGCTGTTCCGGTATGTCCATGGCATCCCGGTTCTCCATCACGCGGAGATATGACGCCGTGCCGTCCAGTTCTTCTCCGGTAATTAGGTCCGTCCTGTACATCTCCAGGGCCTCGCCCATCGGTATGCTCTCGCTTATGGCGCTCGCGGTATCGCGCAGGAAGGGCTGGCCGTCGTCGAAGAGGAGCTGCAATATCTTCTCATCACCTATCTGGACCAGGAATATATCCTCGTCCACTTCGCTCTGGACGGCTTCGTATTCTTCGCCGTCGAAGATCACTATATGCGTCCCGTCCTCATCCCTGTACCTGTAGAACTCCCCTCCGAGGTACATTATGAAATCAGCCAGGTTATCGGTCGCGGGCCGCAGGCTTAGCGTGCTGTATTCCCCGGCGAACACGATATCGTAACGGGTCCCTTCAACGGTTATCTTGTAGGCTTCTTCGCTCGTTATGACATCGCCGCCGCCCGTCAGTTTTATCACGCCTTCTGCTTCCGTCTCTTCCGCGATATACCGGGTGCCGTCTATCGTCAGGTATCTCGTGTCTTCCGCCACGGTTATGAGCTCCTGCACTTCAGTGACGATAACCTCGCCGTTCTCGGTCGTTACCTCGTACTGGATACCGTCTTCGAGGGTAACGATCCCGCCGGTATTGTCGGTGGTGTAAGAAGCAGCGCCGTAAATGAACTCTATATGATCGGTATATTCTCCCACGGCGTAAGCGACACCGCCCACGATCACCCACTTTTCGCTGCTGGGCGTGCTCTGTATCGCCGTCGCGGGCCTTTCCACGTATTCTTCGTCAAAGAACTTCTGCATCTCGTCGGCCGTTATCACGTTATCCGCGTTGAAGTCGAGCGCCGGGTTGTATCCTTTTTCAAGATAGATCTTCTCTATCTCCAGGCCCACGCCGTACCCGGACGGCATAACCGCCGGCAGCTCACCCTCTACCATACGGTCGCCGTCGCCGTTCAGATCCCAGACCATGATGGTGACCGTATTCGTTCCCTCGTTAAGGTATATATCAGTGATTATTTTCTGGAAGTTTTCCGCAAAGTTATCCACATCAAGGTTCCCGTAAGCGTTGTATTCGCCGTTCACGTATACGTTGAGCTCGATCACGTTGCCGCTTTCAACGAACGGATAAGGATTGCGCACGGATACGGCCAATTCATACAGGCCTTCCGTATCGGCGTCTATCTCGAAACTGAAGGCCTGACCGGTGATGTCCTCTTCGGGTGTCTTATCCAGCAAGAGGCTGTCATCTTCGAACTTCCAGCCCGCGGTAGTGTAAAGCCCTGCCAAGTCCGCCGCGTGCGTCTCGGTCCTGAAACCGCCGGACGTCTCGTAATAGATCATCATGTCGCCGGCCTCGACCTCGGCGAGTTTTTCCTTATCAGCGATGTAAGTGAGAAAATCTGCTTCATCCTCAGCGTCTATTACGCCGTCCCTGTTCACGTCCGCCTGGAAGTAGATCGCCGCGCTCTCCGCGACGAGCCTGACAAGTTCTGTATAGTCTTCGCTGTTGATCTCGCCGTCGCCGTCTATATCTTTCCAGTTGAACGGGCTGACGTCCCAGCAGTCGACATCCGCCTGGTCCACCCTGCTGTCCCCGGTAAGGTCCGCTCTCATGCGCAAACAGGCGTCCGCCAGCATCTCCAGGTAGTCCACGTCCTGCTGGTCGCACCTTTCGTCACCCGTAAGGTCGGCTACGTCTATCGTATATTCCCCGTCGAAATAAGGCGCGTAAGTGCGGTCAAGCACACCGTCGGAGAAGGTATTATTGATCGTGTATACCGAATCGCGGTCATCGTCCGGGGTAACGTCAAAGGCGGCTTCCTCGAGTATGGAGGTCTCCAGGACCACCATGTCTTCTTCGCTTACATACGGAAGCAGCGTGGGCACCTTGCTTTCAACTATGACCGCGTCCCCGTACAGGAGCTGTAAGAATCCGGATATATCGTTGAATTCCACATTGTAACCCGCGGGCAGGTTGGTCGCGGAGAGGATCTGGCCTTCTTTTATCGCGACTTCCGTGGTAAAGCCGCCTGCCGGCAGGTACACCGTATGGACGGCATCGACTATGTCCTTGTAGTCGATCGTCACGGTCATCATCTCCCGACCTTTGTCATCCAGGAGCAGGAAGTCCTGCTCGGGTATGTCGCCGGAAACGATGAGGTCGCCGTCCTCTTTTATTTCGACCATACCCGTCGTATCATTGACCTCCACCGTATAGGTCGCCTGGTCGGAATAGATACCGGTAACGCTTATGACCTCGTCGCACTTGATGGTCACTTCCGTGAACGCGCTCGGGTCTTCGACAAGCCCGGACGGACCGAACGGCGCGACCGTATAAAGGTCTATCCTGTCATCCGTGAACTCGTATACTCCCTGGGAGACCGTCGTATATTCGCAGCTTGCCAGCGTGCTTATGGTGAAGAGTGAATACTGCGCCTGGCCGAGCTTATCCTCCAGGTCCTCAAGGCTCATCAGCTGGTAATCCACATACACCTCGCTGGGCGCGATGAATTCTATGCCGCCGATGGTTATCTTCCCGTCATCCGTATCTATCTCTTCCAGGGCTCCGGATATGAGGTCTTCCGGACCGGCCGTCACGAACTCCACGACCCTCTCCGTAAGGCTCCAGCCGACCTTGGCCCGTTCGACTTCCTCAAGGTATAACGCGGTCAGGCCGTCCGCGCTCTGGCCGAAGAGATCCTCGAACTCACGATACGAGCATTCATACCCGTCAACGGTAACACTGATATAGTCCGCCGGCGTGAAATCATCGACCTTTGCAACGCTCATTGACCAGGTCGCGTCATTAATAATGCCATCATTGCCACCGGAGGTCTTGTCATCCAGGTCGGTCCCGGTATTTTCATCAAAAGCCCACCAGCCGTGGCAGTCAGTGCCGTAATTCTCGATCTCCGACGGTTTCTTGCCGTTGTGGAGGTTCTTTATCTCGCCGGAGGTCAATACGCGGTCAAAAGCGAACATTTCATCTATTGAGCCCACAAAGTATTCCGTGTCTGTGGTGTATTTCCCTACCAGCCAGCTGCCGACGGTCGAGACATCAAGGCCGATGTCTTCGCAGGCTACGATATCACCGTTAAAATATATCCTTACGGTTGTGCAGTCATAGGTGATGACGTAATCGTTCCATCCGGTCACGTCATAGCCGATCTCCGTGGTAATATCGTAACTCGCGCTCGCGGAAGAATCCCAGCCGGTAAGGACAAGGCCTTCCTCATTTTCATCCCATTTGAGCGTTATTTCATTCTGGCCTGAAACCTCGCTGGCATGGAGGATCGTTCTGTCTCCGGCGGACGGGTCGGTAAAGCCCGTCTTCGCCGATATACCGATCGTGAAGCCGTCCGAAAGGCCCAGGTCCGGGATATCCACATGATCGTTCGTCCCGTCGAGATCCACCTGAATGTCGGATACCGCTATTTTATCTACCCATGCCGCGTCCAGGCCGTCGGAACCGGCCCCGTCTTTGGTATATTCCCACCTCAAGGTATGTTCCCCGGCCGAGAGATGATAAGTCTCGGTCGTCCAGGCGGAACTTATTCTCACGTTATCCACGCCCCAGCGCTCGCTATTAAGGTTCGTGCCTGTATAGAACTCAAGCTCCAGCGTATCGGACCCTCCGGTATTGTCATAGACGATCTCAAAGTGCCCTACCCAATCCCTGTAAGTCGCGCCAAGCGTCAAGATATTGGAAATTTCTCGCAGTGAACCGCTTTCCAGCAGGTCGCTTTCGCCAGGGGCGCTGGCGTCGTACTTATGCGGCTGCGACCACTCTACTTCTTCATTTACCTTCAGGTACGCCGTGTCGCCACTTGTCGGCGTTCCCCCGTCCCAGTTATCGATGAAATAAAAATCAAAACTGATGGTGACCATGGATTGCGGGAGGCCCGTAAACGTCTTGCTGGCCTTTTCACCGTAGTTGAAGTTCTCGTCCCCGCCCAGGATATACGTCCCGTTACAGAATGACGTATCGTCCGGTTCGGTGCCGGAGAAGGTGATATCCCATCCCTCAGCGCCGGCCTCAAAATTGCTTTCGGCCTCGTAATAGTTCAGCCCCGAAGTCGTGGCCGCCGGCGTGACCATATTGTCCAGGTAGAAATTCATCAGATCCCCCGCCTCGGAATCCACAAGCCAGTCGAACGTGAGTTCCTTCGCCTCGTCCAGGGTGACGGTCGTCTGCACAAATGAGCTTTCCCCATCGGCAATATCGCCCGAACGCAGGCTGAAGCCCTCTGAGAGATTTCCGTCGACAAAGAACGCCGAGTCACCGCCGGTGGTATAATCCGAAAGTTCGAGCGTCGCAAAAGACATATCCGTAAGCTCACAAGTCTCGCCGGCTATCGTGAACTTCCGGGCGGAAGCGTCAACACCCTGGACCAGACCCGTCACATAATTCTGTTCCAGGACGGTGTACACCCCGAACGAACCCTGCTCCAGTTCCCATCCTTCGGCGGTTTTTATCGCGTCATAAGCGTAGAGCGGCTTTACCTCCATACCCACCGTCTCACTTATACTGATATCATCGAACCAGACCTGGTTATTTCCGGGACACCCGACGCCTACAAGGGCATCAGCCAGTACATGCGGCGTGTTGTCGACTTCGGCCCCGCTGTATTCAAGCACCAGTTCTCCGTCTATATACGCTTTGACCGTGTCCCCGAACACGCTGAAAGAGTATTCGCGCCAGGAATCTCTTTGGATATCGATCCCGAAACCGGCATTTACATCACAGGACGCAAGCGTCATGAGTTCGCCGTCGCTCATTTGCTGCACATAGACCATATCATCTTCACCGAACCTCATCCGGTAGTAATTATCCTCATCCTGGTAGCAAGCGTAGATATCCGCCTGGGCAGTGCCGTTGTCATCGTTATAAACATGCCATCTGTAAGGATTGACTCGCGCGCTTATCGAGGACACCGCGTCCTCTCTTTCCGGAATGGCACTGTCCGTGAAAATAGCCCTCTTTTCATAGATATCCTCTTGGCCACTCGTATCGGTGAGGTATGTCTGGACCAGGGTACCGTTTGCTACTTCCCATTCCGAATTCGTGCCGCGTATACTCCAACTATCAAGCGTTCCGTCTTCAAAGTCCTCGGTTATGCCGCGGGCCTGCACGGCCTCGAACGCCAGACCGGTCAGGACCTCTTCGCACGCCGCTATGAACTCTCCGGCATTCATCGTCTTTCCATTAAAGGTAAGAACCTCAGGCAGTTCTATTTCCATTCCATCAATAGTTATGGTGCCTGTAGCCGCATTAAGGGCCTCCACGCCGCCTGTCAGCTGGCGGTGCGCCTTGTCATAGACACGGTAAAGCTCAACCATATTGTCCGCGAACGTGATCTGGCCGCCTGTTTCTTCTCCGCCACAGGTCGCGAGCGTCCGTATCTCGAATATACCCGTTACCTCGCCGAGCTGGAATGCGTCTTCAAGCGCCACAAGGGTCACCTCCTGGCCGTCCAGGCGAATGATCGCAGGCGCCGTTACCGTGTAAACACCTATGACGAGCTCTCCTCCGCCGAAATTGACGCTCTCGAGCGCGCCCGAAACATCTATTTCCGTCACCGACGGGTCCACGGTCCGGAACCATATGATGCCATCCTCATGTTCATCGTCCGCAATGTCCCCGGAATGCACCTCAAAATCCATTCCCGCGGCCTGGAGCTGCGCCAATTTACCGGCGAGTTCATCATACGTTATTTCTTCATCGTCAAAATAGATAGTTACCTGATTTTCCGGCGTGAAATCATCATGCATCAGGAGATGATCCAATATCTCCATCCGCACGTTGTCTACACCCCATGACTCGCTGTAGTTTATCCCGCTATCATCCAACGTAGAGCGGAATTCAAGCTCCAACATATCCGCTCCGCCGGTATTGTCATAAACGATCTCAAAATGCCCTACCCAGTCTCTATAACTGGTCCCGGAATAGCCGACAGAGTCACCATTAACTCCGATCTCCTGAAGTAGGCCGTCTTCCTCGTAGTCACCGCCATCGCTGCTGTTATAGGTATGCGATAGACTCCATACCACTTCACCGTTTATCTCCAATATGGCTTCATCGGTGTACCAATTATCGATAAAATAATAATCAAAACTTATGGTGATCGCTTCTTTCGGCGCATTCGTTATCGTCCTGACGGCGGTTGCGTCCTTTCCAAACTTGTTATACCCGCCCAGGATGGTCTCTCCGACAACGTCCGTTGTGTATGGCGCGGTCACGCCTCCATACATGATACCGATATCCCAGTTATTCGTATAGGCGCCGGTCTGGAAATCATCGAACTCTATTATATCCTTAGTAACGGTCACCTCATCCAGCCAGGCCGTGTCATCGCCGGCGGAGGTGCTCCCGTCCTTTGAATATTCCCACTTAAGCGTATGCTCGCCCGGGGAAAGCGTCGCTGTCGTGTATTTCCAGTCTATCTCACCGGAGATCTCGCCCTGCAACTCGTCGTCTATATAGAACTTGAACTTGTCGTTCGCCTCGGAAGAGACCTTCCACCAGAAACCCGCCGTGCCGGTGTATTTGCCCGTATTAACTGTTGTCTCCAGTATGCTCGCCTCACCGTGCGAGATAGCTCCCGTCTTAGCGGCATGATCCCCCACGCAGGCCTCGTCCGACTGCATTAGAAAAGCGGCATCGCCGCTTACCTGGAATCCCTCGGATCCCCCAGGTACCAGCGGATCAAGAACAGTTATTTCTTCCGCGCCGAAAGCCACGCTTGTAGAGCTCAAGGTGGTATAAATGGAATCGATCGCTCCGCCACGCAGCGTATTGAAGGAGATCATCTCATCTTCTACCTGCCAGGCATCAGGCATCAGGCTGACCGCCACTTCCTCTTCAAGCACGCAATTCGACCCTTCAAGAGCGGCCGGTGAAGTATACGCGCCGTCCAGCATGACCGGGATATATTCCCGGGGTTCGGCCAGGTCACCGGTCGAATACACTGCCTCTATACACACATTATCGATACCCCAGTCCTCCTCGTTCATGAACGGTATCACACCGAACTCGAGTGTAAGCGCGTCGCTCCCCGCGGAATTGTCATAAACGACTTCGAAATGCCCTACCCAGTCGTTATAGCTGAGGGCACCATAGTAAGGACTTGCGAACAGTTCTTCCAGCTGCCCTTCTTCATCACTGTGATAATCGTGTTCCTGTGCCCATACCGTCTCGCCGTCCACCTTCAGGTACGCGCTGCTGAACCGGCTCGCGTCATTTATCCATCTTTCGAAGAAATAATAATCAAAGCTTATGATAACTTCGCCCTGCGGGATACCCGTGAAGGTCTTGCTAACAGTGTCATTGTAGTCAAGTACGCCGACCCCGCCCAGGATGGTCGTAAAGTTGCACTCGGTAGTGGCCGGGACCGTACCCTGCTGCTCATTGAACCACCCCTCGGAACCGGCCTCGAAATCATCGATTATTCTTTCGGATGACTTGAAGTCAAGGCCGTCTATCCAGGCCGCGTCATCGCCTTCCGACCACAGGACGTCCTTACTGTATTCCCACCTCAACGTGTAGGTCCCGGCCGGCAGCGCGTGTGTGACGTCCGTCCAGTCGACCTCGCCGTATATCTCGTCTATCAGGGCATCATCCACGTAGAAAGCGAACGTATCGTTATCCCCGAACTTGACGGTGCGGAGCTCCACCAAATCCCCGGCGAACAATATACCGGTATCGGTGTATTCCCCTTCCAGCGTGGCAAGCGTGCGTATATCGAATTTGCTCGCATGATCCGGGTCCTGAAGCACATTTTCAAGGTCGGCAAGGCTTATTTCCTGACCGTCAAGCCGTATTTCCCCCGGCGCGTATACCGTGTAAGAGCCGATGGTCAAAATGCCGCCGGTAGTATCCACGCCGGTAAGTGTGCCGGAGATATCCGGCGCGGATGGCGAGAGCAGCGGAGCGGAATAAAACCGGACAGCGCCTTCTACGATCCCGCCGCCGGTTATATCCCCGGATCCTACCTGCAGGCCTTCATCGGAGGAACCCAGAAGCTGCGCCAGGTTGTCGTAAAGATCGTCGTACGCAACCTCTTCGCCGTTAAAGTAGATATCGGACGTCTCCACCCACCCGGCTCCGTGTATCGCGCCGTCATTCGCGTTCGTGGTCTTATCCAGTACCGCTGTCCCCGTACCTTCGTCGATCCCCCACCATGCACGGCAGTTACCGCCATAGCCCGTTATTCCGGATACGGGCGTTGTCGTGTACATCGCGCCGACCTCCACTTCCGTGAGGGCCCTCTCCCAGACGGATATGTCGCGCAAAAGCCCTTCCAGGCCAAGGCCGATAGACGGGTCTGTCGTGTCAACGTCTACCGTAGTCGTAACGGCGGTGGTCGTGTAGATACCTGCCCCGTCTATATATACCGAAAGCTCGTCCCCGGACCGGGTGACCGTCACCATGTGCCAATCCATATCCCTGATGGAATCGTCCTGCGCCTGGTAGAGATTGCCGCCGATCTCCGTGCACCATTCGTCTTCCGAGACATCGTAATAGACGGCAAGCGGGTCCGTCCCGTCGCTGTCGATGAGATAAATATCGTTCTCCAGTTCCTCGGCTTTAACGCGGAAGTTCAGCGCGAAATCGGAAAGACCGTCTATGGTCCCGTAAGGCACGGCGACATATTCCCTGTCGGGATTCAGGAAATAAAGGTCTGTTGCTTCCATGGGCGTGGCACCTTTTATCGTCCCGTCGTTGCCGCTGCCGGAAGAGTCCAGCGCGGTCCCGTCGTCGAACGAATAGTAGGCCAAAAGACCCTCTTCCGTACCGGTAAGCTTGGAATTCGCGTCCAGGCGCGCCTGGATCTCTTCCTCCGTCAAAGGTCTATCGAAGATGGCCGCTTCAGCGATACGGCCGTCAAAGAAGTTGGCAACAGTTTTCTGGCCGCCTATGGTCACAGATGTGGCACTTGAATCATAACCTATGGCCCAGGAATTAGCGGCCTCCACGCCGTTCTTGTAGAAATGGACCTTTCCGCCGACGGGGTCGAACACTGCCGCTATATGCTGCCATTGGCCGACATCAACAGAGACACCTGTACTCTGCATGACGGTGCCGGTTAACACATACCAGTTCCCGCTAATGCTCAACAGGGACCAGTCGTATCCGCCGTTTTCGGTGCTCATCACGTAATGAGCGCCGCTCACCGCGCTCTTCGGATATACCCATGCTTCAAAGGTGGCCCCCGAAGACCCGGTGTCCTGGTCGATGTTAACAGGCGTCGAGACATATTCAGACGCACCGTTGAAATCCAGGCAGCTGTCCTGGACAAAAGCCGGCTCGTCAAGTCCCAGAGCGAGCGGATCGGTGACCGCCACGCTGCTTGGGCCATACGTGACTTCCGTCGAGTATAGCGTCGTGTAAACGGCCGTAACGGTAGCCGGCAACGTCAGGAATCCTAATGTATCATCTTCCGAAACCCACCCGTCGGAAGTCCATATTACGCCTTCGCCGTCGCCGCCGATCAGGTGCTCTGCCGGGTCAAGCTCAGCGGGTGAGATCGACACGCCGTCCAGTGTTATCTCCGGACAGCCGCCGGCCGGTTCAAAGACGTCTTCATGGACCGGCCTTGCCATCTCGACCTTCACCTTATCTATACCCCATGATTCAGCCGTACCGGCGGCGCCCTCCTCCAATGTGGAACCGAAAGTGAGCACGAGAGTATCCGGGCCGCCCGTATTATCATATACGACCTCGAAGCTCCCTACCCAGTCCCGGTAAGTTGAATTGGTGACATAGACGTAATTGCCGCATTGGGGAATGATCTCCTGAAGCAGCCCGGATTCTTCCGCCAGGGAGTTATCATATTTATGCGCCAGCGACCATACTTCCTGGCCGTTTATCTTCAGAAATCCCTCATCATCGGCGCCGTCCCATCTATCTATGAAATAATAATCAAAGGTTATAGTAATCTCGCCCTGTGGTACGTCGGTCAGGACCGTGGAAGCCGTCGCTCCTTGCCCGAATTTATTATATCCGCCCAGGATAGTAGTGCCGTCAGCACTCGTGGTATACTGCGTCGTGTCATAATAAGCACCATCAGTAAACCACTCGTCAAGATCAGCCCCTGTCTCGAAATCATAGAATTCTTCAGCGTTCAGGTCGACCCGGAGATCATCCATCCACACGGTGTCGTCACCCCGCGACCAGAGGTCATCTTTCGCATATTCCCACCTCAGCGTGTACGTACCGGCTGTGAGCGCGTGAGTGGCTTCCGTCCAGTCCGTCTCGCCGTAGATCTCATCTACCAGGGTATCTCCGACGTAAAAACTGAACCGGTCAGCATCTCCGAGTTTGATAAGGTTAAGCTCTACCGAATTCCCCGTGAACAATATGCCTGTATCGGTATACTCTCCTTCAACAGTCGCGAGCGTGCGAATATCGAATTTGACCGCATGATCCGGGTCCTGGAGCATATTATCAAGATCGGCAAGGGTCACTGTCTCTCCGTCAAGAAGGACCGCCTCCGGCGCGTACACAGTATAAGCGCCGATGGTCAATACGGCATTACCGGTATCCACATCAGTAAGGGCCCCGAAGATCTCGACTTCCATGGCGGCCGACGGGGAGACAAAATCCACAGTATCCCCTTTCAACGTCCATCCTTCGGGGGTCCAGACGATATTTTCTCCGCTTGCGTCGAGTTCGCAATCCGCCCCCGCGAGCGCTGCCGCCGAAACGGTCACTTCGTCCATCACGATCACAGGGCAGCCGCCTTCGGGTTCGAACGCTTCTTCATGGACCGGCTTTATCATCTCTATCTTGACGTTATCCATACCGAACGATTCGGTGTAACCGCTCGCGGAGTCCGTGGTGGAAGTAAAAGCTAACTTCAGTGTATCCGATCCGCTCGTATTGTTATAGACGATCTCAAAGTTACCTACCCAGTCCCTGTAACTGGTGCCGGTCCTGCCGACCTGATCTATCTCCGTGAGCAGGCCGTCCTCTTCGTCATCGCCTCCGACATCGCTGTCATAGGTGTGCGTCAATCTCCACACTTCCTCGCCGTTCACGTACAGGATGCCGTCATCACTCGACCAGTTATCGATGAAATAATAATCAAAGCTTATGGTGACCTCACCCTGCGGGACACCGGTGAATTCCTTAACAGCGCATGCGCCTTGGCCGAACTTGTAATACCCGCCAAGTATGGTCGTATCATTAGCGGTCATCGTGTAGGGCGGTACGTAATTGGGATAGACATGATTCATGTGCCACCCGCCCGTACCGTCTCCGACGGCCTCGAAATCGTCGAGTTCTTCCGCCTCGGCCCTGATCACGACATTATCGAGCCAGGCCGTGTCTTTGTATGTCGCACCGGTATCATCGGCATCCTTCGTGTATTCCCACCTGACCGTATACGTGCCGGCGGTAAGGGTCTTTGTCACCTGCTGCCATCCGCTATCACCTGAGATAGTGGTATACTCAGTGTCATTTACCAGGAATCGGAAAAGGTCTTTGGTCTCCTCAGAGGAGGCTTTCCAGTAAAAGCTGATCTCGCCGTCGTTATCGAGCGTGAAGACCTTCTCGACCGCGCTGATCTCGTCATGGGTTATATCCCCGGCCTGGAGGGCGAAGAGTGATTCGCCGTCATCATAGACCGTCTCCGGCTGGATGAAGAAAGCCGCGTTCCCGCCGGTGGAGTAATCAGTTCCGACCGTAGGATCGTAAAGCAGGACTTTCTCTCCGGCGATAGTGATAGTCCCTTCCGTATAATCCACATCGTCCAGCTTGCCAGTGAGCGCATGCTGAGGACTTTCCGTTGAGGCCTTCCAATCAAAGCTGACCTCGCCGTCCTGCTCGAGCGTTATCACTTTTTCGATAATACTGGTCTCGCCGTCAGAGATCGGCCCGGATTTGAGAGCAAAATAATTACCATCGTCGGAAGCTGTTTCCGGCTGGACGAAGAAAGCCGCGTCCCCGCCGGTGGAGTAATCAGCACCGGGAACGGGATCATAAAGCCGGACCTCTTCCCCTCCCGCTACCAGAGTGCCGGCGGTATAATCCACACTATCAAGATTCCCTGAGAGGGTATAACTTGTATATTCCGAGGACACCTTCCAGTAGAAGCTTATCTCCACATCTTCGTCGAACGTCACTACCCTTTCCAGCACGCTTCTTTCCCCGTCGGAGATATCCCCGGACTGCAGGGCGTAGAAACTATCGCCGTAAACAGTCTCTCCCTGGACGTAGAACGGCGCGTCGCCTCCGGTCGAGAAGTCCGCGGTGGGCCTGGTATCATAGATCGATATTTCTTCAGACCCTACGGTAATCGTTCCATTCGCATAATCTACGCTGACCAGTTTTCCATCGACCGCATATACCGCGTTGACCGGTGAGGTATAGAGCCTTATTTCATCGCCGGTTATCTGCCACCCGTCCTGGACCTCCATGATATTAATGTCCGTCGCCGTCCTTATCAGGAGTCCTTCTCCCTCCGCGTCAAGCAACGCGCTTTCGAGCCCGGCCAGGCTGGTCAGTTCATCATCAAGATAGATTTCCGCGGGCGCGATCACATCGTGGCCCATGATCTTCAGTTTCCCGCCGGAAACCTCAACATCTTCAAGGGTGCCCTCTATCGTATACGCGAGGACGCTTACTATCTGCTCCGGTATCTCGTTCTCTATTCTCTCCCTGGTCGCCTGGAAGACGAACTCGGTGGTCCCTTCCTGTCCGGCGGCTGTCGTATATTCGTCTTCGGCGGCTATAACAAATTCCGAAGCGGGTATGTATTCAGCGCCTATTTCTACTCTTGCTTCTTCGGCGTAAATGCGTTCAAACGTGCTGCCAAATACTTCTACTTCCGAAAGGACGAAGTTATGGTCCGCATCCATTGTGTCATTGACCTGTATCTTGAGGGCCGTCATCTTCACCGAATCGAACACGAGTTCATATTCGTCAGATCCGGCCCCTTCCACGAGCACCCTGTGATCCCCGTCAACATAGAAACCGCTGCCCAGGTTCTGAACTGTAAGGTTTTCCACGCTTACCCATATGCTGTCCGTTAACGACGGGTCTTCATCCACGGTGTAATAAAGTTCGAAGTCTTTGAGGTCATCGCCGGTAGTCTGCGTAAGGACCACGGTATCCACCGCCGGCAGGCCGTCGAACGTAAACATGGCCGACTGGCCGCAGTGGCCGTCTACGGCCCAGCCGTTATCCGCGCTATCCTTGATGCCGTCAAGGGTTTCGGATATATCGTAACCGGTCTGGTTATATGTTGCCGTCGCGGAAGATATGGTCAGCTTCTCGCCGCTCAGCTCTTCTACCCTGAAGAGCTTGTTATCCTCTTCACTCCCCAGGACCCTTATCTCATCTTCACATAACACAACAGGCGCGGTACTGTAAGAAGACCTGACGTTGCCCCATGCTCCTCCGTTAATGGTACCGTCCCTGTCATTGAGGGTCTGGTCTTCCGCTACAGTTCCGGAAGCTTCTTCAAGACGCCACCAGCCCTCGCAATCCTCGGCATAACCGTTTATACTCGAAACGAGCGCACCGGAATAGATATCAGCCATATCCTCCTCACTGAGCGCGCTGCTCCATACGGACGCGTCACGCATCGCGCCGTTAAGCACCCTTGTGACCGAGCCGCTATAACACCCGCCTATGCTGAACCTCCTGTAGCTGTTCCAGAACGGATCGGGATAATTCTCGAGATTCACACCGGATGCGACCGCCTCGCCGTTCACGTAAAGCTTTACTTCTACGAAGTAATCGCCTGTTTCGGCATCCTCACCGAGATTCTTCCATGTCACGGCGTAATGCGCCCACTGGCCCTTAAGGTCCGTGATATCGTAATATACGTTCTCATAGAACCATGTCCTGTTGTCGGCCGACCCCCTCACACGCAGGTAGGTTCTCCCATCCGCATTGTCTTCTACGATCTTGAGAGATAATCCGTAATCATCTATATTGTCGCCATACATCCAGCCGAGGATCTCGGCATCCGTTTCCGACGGATCGATAAAGGCCCACGTGCTGAGGGTAACCTCTTCCCACTCCTCGCAGCTGAGATAGGAACTCAAGCCGATATAATCATCCGCGCCGTCAAACTTGAGGCCGAGTTCCCACAAACCGATATCATCCAGGCCTGTCCCCGTTATCCTGTATTCTTTGCCGCTAAAGAGGAACGTATCCCCTATCTTTCCGCTTCCTATCGTCAGCTCGGGTGTCCTGAAAATATAGACCGCCTCTTCCCCGGAAGTGTCTTCCTCGACGATAAGGAGCGTCCCGTCCATATCCAGGACCTTCTCGAGACGTTCACCGTCAGAGTTCCTCACGTAGGAATAATCATGGACGGCGGTGACAGCGCCTTCGGAGTCCTTTTCTTCTACCTTGATAAGCCTGCGTGTTTCGGCAGAATAGGAATAGTTTTCGGACGCTTCCACTTCCGTGTATTCGCCCTGGACTTCCCTGTCCAGACCAGTGGTGGTCCCATACTTCACGCCATCCTTGCCGTTACCGGAACCATCGGTAACTTCCCCGTCCTGGAACGCGTAGAACGCTACCAGACCCGTCTCAGTCCCCTCCAGGCCGTCAGAATAATGCTGCCTTATTTCATCTCCCGTCAGGGCGTGATCATAAACAGCGACCTCGTCGATAGAGCCGGTACAATATTCGTCAAAAGTATTTGCCCCGATCAGGAAGTTGGTGTAGTCGTAATCCAGGCCGTTCGAAAAGTCATCCGTCGCCGCCAGCAGGCCGTCAATATAAAGTTCCATGCCGGTACTACTCCACACCACGGCCACGTGATACCACTCGTCCGGGTCCAGCGTGACCGGGCATGCCGTCGAATTCCCGCTATGGAGGTAGAATTCCACCTCAGAACTCGAAACGTCCAGCTTCAACCTGTCAGCGCTACTTTCCATACCGTTACCGAAATCGAAGACGGTCCCGTTTACCCCCTTGATCCAGGTCTCTACCGTACCGTACTCGATGTCATGAAAATCGGCTATATCACCGCAATCGATGTAATCATCCGTTCCGTCGAAAGTAAGATAATCGGACTCCGCCAGCGTATTGTAAGTCACGGTCTTTATCTCGTTTTCGAACAGGCTGGACGCGCCGTAATATTCATAAGTCTCGTAATATCCGGAATCGTAAGTGATCTTCTCGACCATGCCCCCGAAATCCCCGGAAGCGTAATACTCATATTCCCTGTAAGAGCCCAGGTCCCCGGCCAGATAATCCTTGATAAGCCGGTGATCGTCGGACGCGAACTCTCGCACGGCTTTCCTTTCCTCGGGAATTATTGCCGAGAATTCGATCGCATCGTCCGAGACCTCGTGCATCTGGACGAAAGTAGAAGTAGCGAAACCGTCGCGGCCGTTCCCCGTAATGTCTTTGGCCGTGCCGTCGTCGAACGAATAGCAGGCGACAAGCCCGTCTTCGGTGCCGTTCAGTTTGGTTCCTTTAAGCTCCTGGGCTTCTGTAGCGTCCAAGGCGCGGTCAAAGAACGCAACCTCATCGATATATCCATGGAAAGAACTGGATGGGTAATTATATTCCCAGTTCCCGATCGAGAGGTTCAGGTCCGAAGCGATCCCCACATCAAAACCGGTGTTGTCCGCAGTCGCGGTGGTATCCGTAGAAGCATCGTACAGGTACACATGCACATTATCGTCCGACTCCTTTACGACCGTGACATGGTACCACTCGCCCACCTCGATCTCGACATCGACATAAAAACTGCTCAAGCCGTTGTCTCTCTGAACATACAGTTTATTATAGGTGGTATTTATATGAACAGTGAACCCGCCCGTTTCCCTGTCGCCTCTGGCAATAATATTCTCCCAGCTTGACCCACCCGACCAGTTGAACCATGCCGATACGGTGAACGCTTCCGAGGCATTAAGGCTTGAGTCGCCCTCTATCAGGACCTGCTCAACGTCTTCATCAAAACTCATACAGTCGAATCCTCGGGTGGTGTACGTGCTTTCGAGCCTCGTCTCATGCTGGATGATCGTCTGGCCGACTGTAGTATAATCGTAGGTCAACTCGCCTTCTTCGCTGATCACCTCAACGAGCCTGCCCTGCTGGTCATAAGACTTTGTAATATCGTTCGTGATATCGACCGTGACCGTGGTCTGGTCCTCCTCGTCATGGTGGCAGTATATCAGGTTTCCCGTCCTGTCCGTCATCTCGTCCAGGTGGCCGTCCTTGTCGTACCGGAACACGCGCCCGTCAGGCAGGAACTTCTTCCAGAGTTTGTCGTCCGCGGCGTCATATATCTTGACCTCGCCATCGGCATCTACCAGGACGTTCGCGTCAACTGGGATATAATCGACCCTCTCCGGATAGGCCAGGACGTCCGCGACGAAGCGTTTCATGGTCTCAAGCAGCCCCGCGTCTTCCGAATCCACCAGGTCGTTACCGTCGATATCCTTGTCATAATAGATATTGGCGGCACGCAGTTCATCGGCCGTTACGTTCATGGCGTCTATCATGAGCCTTACTTCATCCAGCGATATGGCGCTATCCCTGTTATCCCAGAGATATTCGGCTATCTTCGCTACCCTGTCACCCACGGGATCCAGGACGCCGTCCGAGTTCATGTCGCCCCAGAGCACCTGGGTAAGCTGTATCTGGAGGCGTCCTGCCTCGTCAGGCTCGCCCACGGCAATGCTGTAAATGATATTCTCACCTTCCGCCCTGCCCGGCAGGACCACGAACCGGTTGCTCTCGTCGCTGATGTATTCCTCATCCATGTAGTAGAAGTGGTACTGATTATCGGAAAACTCATATGTCACATAGCAAAGCTCTTCATCTATATCCAGTGTCGCGAACCGTACGCTGTCACCGGCACTCTCGTGCATGATCATCTTGTCCTCAACGTCTATCTTTCCGTCACTGTTGAGATCGGCCGCCTTCAGGTATTTGTCATCTTCGAAGAAATATTCCTTTACCTGCACTGCCGTGCCTTCTTCCTGGTCCACCCACGTGAACCTGACATAATATTCGCCTATCGGCATATCCTCCAGGAGGATCGACGCCTCACCGTAATAGTCCTCTCCGGCGAACACGGTTATCTGTCCGACGTTACGATGCACGCTATCATCCGGGCCTTTTATGTCTACATCGAATTTATAGCCCTCTTCCGGCACATCATATCCGGAATATCCCTTGAGCTTTATACCCGCCAGTATATCCCCTGAAGAAGCGGACGAATTGGTATACAAGCCTTCTATATACGGGTTCTCTGCCAGGCTCGTGGCATACAGTTCACCACCCGATTCCATCGAGTCAAAGAGGTAGCGGAACGCGGAGTCGGCCGCTGCCTTTCTTTCGATAAGGGCGGATCCCATGTGGCTGTCCATAAGATCGATATCCTCCCTGTCCAGGTCGCCGTCCCTGTCCAGGTCGGCAACATGGACCGGCTTCAGGTAGATCCCGGACTCGTCCTCGATCACGAAATAATCCTTGTCCCCGAGCGTTATGATGCCGTTCGGGCCGGTCATGAATTCTTCCGTGCCGTCGCTCAGGATGAAGACCTTCTCGCTCCTTTCCATCATCATGGCGCCGCTTCCGTCAGAAATGATCCTGTAGACGTCCCCGTCGATCGTCATCTTCCTGCCGTATATCCCGCCGAGAGAGTCGTCCTCGTCGAGACACGCCAGGCTGTGGCTTGACGCACCGGCCGTATCACTGCGGTCTTCCTGCACAGCGCTTACCGTGATCGTCCCGTCTTCGGATACTTCTTCCACGAGAACGGCCATGCTCCACCTGTCGCTCGCTGAAACTTTCCTTATCTCCAGGGAACCGAAAGCCTCAAGCGCCGCCAAAGCGTCCTCGGTGAGGCCGGTAGCGGCGGTCGTCCCCTGTATCGAGACCAGGAGTACCGCGCCTTCCCGCATGCCGGTGGAGTATATCCCTTCCAGATAGTCCGCCATCGCGCCGGCGTTCGTGGTATAGCTCGTATCCCAGGTCGAGAATTCGATGTCACCGGCCGGCGGGATATAGGCCATATTAACGCCGTCTTCCGGAGCCCAGAGCGCCGTTTCGTTCGTGAACACCCCGTCATGGCCGCACTTCACTTCGCCCTGGATCGCCCAGGCGCCCAGCTCGAATGCTCCGTCATAAGAATTGTCCGTCGCATCAAGTACCTGCGCGCCCGTACCCTCATCGACCGCCCACCACGCGCGGCAGTCGTCGCCGTAACCCGTTATTGAAGCGGGCTCGCTCGTATACAGCGCGGAAACTTCCGCCCCGTCAAGCGCCCTTTCCCAGACGGATATATCGCGGAAACCGGCCTTAATCCCGGCAAAACCTTCCTTGTCCACTTTAGCCACAGTATCGATCTTTACCAGTCCCGGCCCTATGCACGCGTCCGTTGTGTATACGCTTATCTGGGCCTCGGTTATACCCTCGATCGTCTCGATCTCGGCCCCATCGACATACAACGCGAGCGTCGAGTATTCGCGCGTCACCGTGACCATGTGCCAGCCCATATCTGTCAGCGAATCATCCTGGAGTTTGTAAAGATCGTTCCCTATCTTCACGCACCACTCTTCGGTGGAAGTGTCATAGTAGACCGTAAGGGCGTCCGTTCCTTCGGTATCCAGGAGGAATATCCCTTCTTCAAGTCCCCCGGCTTTTACCCTTATGGAATAAGTAAAATCGGAGAGGCCTTCCACGGCCTGGTAAGGCACGGAAATGTGCTCGCGTTCATCAGTGGTATACAGATACAGGCCGGTCTCGTCCACCCACTTCGTCTCGCTGTCATATGTATCTCCCAGTATCGTTCCATCGTTACCGTTAACCGAGCTGTCTTCGGCCGTATGGTCATCGAACGAATAATAAGCGGTGAGGTTACTTTCATTTCCTTCAATCTTGTAGCTCAAAAGTGCCTCGACATCTTCTTCCGCCAGGGCAGTATCAAAAATGGCTACTTCATCGATCATGCCGTCGAAATGCTTCCAGTCATAACCATCCCACCATCTGCCCCCTATGCTGACGGCGTCATTTTCCACGTCATCCGTCCCTGTGGCGCACTGACCGGCTTCTTCGGCATCCACGTAGAAAGTAATAGTCGAACCGGACCTTACCACGGCGACATGATGCCACTGGTTATCGGCGATAAACACGCCGGTATCGTAGGTGTTATAGGTCTCACCCAATTCGTCATACCAGACCAGTTTTCCGTCATAATTCGTAAGGACAAAGTCTTCCGTATTCCCGGACCCCATCTCAGTGCCGATTATCGGAGGAGCCTGATGCCCATATGATGTCCCGTAATTGGTATTCTGATCCGTTTTTAGCCACAGGCTGATGGAGAAATCGGTAAAACCGTTCATTATGTTGTCGCAATCGATATAATCATTGGTGCCATCGAAATCCACGCACTTTTCCTGGACGAAAGGCACGTAGCCGTCCAATTCGAGGCGCGTCGGTTCCATTACCGCATCAGCGGGCGTGATCTCGACGCCGCCCATCATGAAGGCCGAGGTGAACTCGGATGATATCGCGCTGTAAAGCCGCAGTTTACCTTCCTGTTCCGGCGTGAGCAGTTCTCCTTCGGAGGGTTCTACGGAAGTCACCGAATATATTTTTCCGCCGGCGACGACCGTCTTCCTGCCTTCCTCGGTTATGACTTCTCCCTCGCTGTACAAGGACGGCCTTCCTTCTTCGTCCTGGGTTATCGTGTATTCGGCGCCGTCTATCTCGACCTTGTGCGTGGTGTAGCCTCCCGTAAGTTCTTCGATAAAACTCTCGTATTCCTTCCTTATATCAAGTCGGAGCAGCCCGCTGTCGTCATGGGCTACTTCATACTCCGTGCCGCTAATGGCAATCTTCGTGTTGCTCAAGTAGCTCGTCGGGTGCGGGCCGTCCTTTATGTATACGACCTCGTTGCTGGTCGAATCCGAGGCGCCTAAAGAATCGAATTCCTCGGTCACGCTGCCCTCCGAAGCGCCGATATACCCGACCATGCTCCAGGTGGAACCGCTGACAACATCCCTGATATGCGCGCTGCCGGCGCTCTCCAGCGCGAGGAAGGCATCCTCGTTAAGAGCGCCTACCTTGCTGCCGCCCTTGGAAGCTATCACGATAGTCCCCTGGGCATGGTTCCTCAAATACACCGTCATCGCCTGGACATTGGCCTCCAGGTCGGTCTCCCAGCTGGTGAATTCCCGTTCACCCGTATCCTTGTCCACGGTAACGATGTTAATACCCGCCTTCGTGGTCCACTCGGAGGAAGCGACTTCTACCCCGTTTATCATGCATAATTCCGTCTCCTGGGGCTCGACCGGCGTATTGTTCTGCAGGAATTCCGTCCCGCCGGCGGGATCGGACACCGCCGAGAACACTATCTCCTCCCTTTCCGCGGGTATCAGCGTGACCTTGCCGCCGGCCGTCTCGATAACACCGTAGGTCTGGCCTCCCACGGTTATCTCGCTGCTCCAGCTCGGATGCTGGACCGTAACAGCCGTAGCCGCCGGTGCGGTCTCTATGAACTTCAGAAGACCATCCTCGATAAATTCATAGGCATATTCGCCTCCCTTGAAGGCGATCTCGCCGTCCGCTACCGGCATGCTCAAAAGCCCGGAACTCGCGAGAGTGATGCTTTCCTCTATCTTATCGACAAAGAGGTTATAGTTCGTCCCCGCTATCCGGACGGTGCGCTGGCCGGGATCGCTCACGGCAAGCTCGGCCTCATCCGTGAATCTTCTCAGTTCATAGATGAACATGCCGGGCGCTTCTTCCACCTTGGTGATCTCGTAGAGGTCGTCCTCGAGCTGCAGCGTGCCCTCGGCGACGTTCATGCCGAGGTTCTCCGTCATCTGGTCGTGATCTTCATCGTCCGCGACGTAATCGCCGTTAAAATCAGCGGCCGTGCTGGTCATGTTGGTAAGGAACATCCTCTCCACGCGGAGAGTTGTCTCCTCGCCGTAGTCATTGGCCCACTGGAATCTTACCGTGTACACGCCCTGGGTAAGCGGTATCTCGAGCGCGTCGCTGTAATAATCGACGGATTCTTCCGTGGATTTCCAGGGAACGCTTATATTGCCGCAGTAGAAGTCATCATATCCTTCACCGTCCACGAAGACCCTGAGCTTGAGCTCGTCCTGCGCCTCGATACCCGGTGAGTCGCCCCAGAACGCGACGGGATCACCTTCCGCCGTTTCCTTGAAAGCTATATATTTTATCTCGACCGTACCGGAATCGATCCCGGCTTCTTCAACCGGATCGAAACGGAAAGCCTGCATATTACCGGTCCACCCTTCGACCGAGCTCATGTCCAGGAGTACTGTCTTGTATTCACCCTCCGGTTTTTTCACTCCAGTTACGTCGAACTCGAGCTCGAACGGCAGGTCGTCCTTCTCGTCCCAGGCCTTTGCCTGCCTGCTCCAGGATATAACGGCCGTATCGGGCGTATAATCACCCTCATATCTATAGCAGATCTCGACGAAACCGGTCGTATCCATGTTGACTGCCGCGTTCGTACCGTCCGCCCAGCCCTGCCTGTAATCCGGATCTTCCGAGGCGGCGTAATAACGGGTATAGAAAAGGCACGGATCCGTACCGGTCATGTCCATCTTCATGCTGCCCGAGATATCCCCGCCGGTGGTCGTATATACCGCCGCCGTCAGGTCATTCCGGAAGTGCCCTGAGAATATCTCCCAGTTCTCTACATCGGAACCCCACGGCAGTGTCCAGTTGTTCGCCTTCGAATACGGGGTATCGTTGCGGAAGGAAAGGCCTACATGGTATTCGTCATCCTCATCCACATTAAGCAGATATTCCACGTACGGCATGTTCTGCGCCGGCAGGGCGAAACCGTCGCTGGAGATGGTGTCGTCACCGTTGAAATCCCATGTGTACTCTGTCGTGGATACGCTCTTTATGTCGTTGGCGTCCTTCTCCAGAAGCGCCGCGACCATGGCGTCCCTCATTATATCGCTGTCAGCCGTATCAAAACTGCCGTCGGCGTTGAGGTCGTAGATACTCTTTTCCACCAGGGTTATCACCGAGGTCTCCGGATCGACGGCTACCACGTAAGAAACTGCCGTATCGGGATCCGAGACCAGCGGTATGTCTATGGTATCCTTGACCCGGCCGTATTCGGGATCTTCATATCCGTACGCGGCCTCTTTCCACGCGGCGCCGGATACGGTCCCGTCCCGGTCGTTCGCTGTGCTGTCCATGAACTCGGCGCCCATGCCTTCGTCAAGTTCCCACCACGCGCGGCAATACCTGTCAAAACCGTCCGGGCCGTCTATCGTCGATGCCGGATCGCCTTTGTACAGTTCGCGTACCTCCGCCTGGGTAAGGGCCCTCCCCCAGACGGAAATGTCGTCCATTTCGCCCTTGAACGATTCCAGAGAATCGAACCACCCCGCGGTACCCGACGGATACTGTCCCGCGCCGATCATGAAGCCGTCCTCGGCGGTCCTTATGGTATTCCTGTTCGCCTCTACCGTACTTATCAGTTCTCCGTCTATATACAGGGTAAGGGTCGAATACTCGCGTGTGACGGCTATCGCGTGCCATTCGGAATCCTCGATGGAATCATCGGCGCCGAACAAATATACTTCGCCGTCTATGTTCGCTTCCCAGCGATTCTCGTGTGAATCATAAACTATGCGCAGTTCCCCGTCTTCGGCCGTATCGCCGTAACGGCCGCTTATTATACAGCTTCTTTCGTTCGCCGCCTGCGCCAGTTTTATGCGTTCGGCGATGGTGAAGTCTTCCAGGCCGTCCAACACTTCTCCGGATGCCTCCAGGTGGTCCTCGAAACCGTCAAAGCTGAGGGCCGTTCCGGGTTCTCTCGAGGCCGCGTTCGTATACCTCGTGCCCTCGCTGTCGGTAAGCACTACCATGCCGCTTGCCGGATCCACCGTCGCGCGGTAGGTCTTCGTATCAAGCTCTATGGTCTGGGTAAGCTCGCCCTTTATCCTGTGCGATCCGAAAAGGCGGATATCTTCCGAATTGACCGCTCCATCGAAGTTTATGTCCGCCTCCTCCACGTAACAGGTATCTGCCACGAACACCCTGCCGATATCGATGGCAAGGCCTTCCTCGGGATTAAGCCAGGTGAACGTCACCGTGTGGTCACCGTCTTCAAGATCCGCGTTCACGCTGCCCGAACGGTACGTCATGCGGTCCGGCGGTACTTCGATAAGCCCCGCGTCTTCCCCGTCGATCGTCACGAGAAATCTGTACCCCTCAAAACCCGGGAGCGGCACCGTGTCGGCCGCGTGCGTCCTGACGTCGAGGCCGATGTTATAATTGCCGCGGCCGTATACGTCGTCGAATTCATAAGTCAACCGGTAAACGTTGCCGCTTACGGGGATTGAACTGGCATAAAGTATGCCTTCCATCGTATCCTCTTGCCATAGATAATCCGGCTCCGTCACATACGCAACGTCATTGACCATCGTCCCGTCGGTCGTATAGTCACCGGTATTGTTCACGGCGGTGCCGTCATTGAACGAATAATAAGCGACAAGGCCCTCCTCGCCGCCTTCGGGACCGGAACTCATCACTTCCCGTATCTCTCCTCCCGTCAGGGCCTCGTCCCAGAGGGACACATCGTCGACCAGACCCTTGAACGGCCTGTAATAAGTCCCCGAATAATATGCGGAAGAGCCTATTCTGAACGCGTAACTCCCCGTGTCGCCGCGGGGCATGATCTCGGTGTCGGAACCCGTAGCGAAAGCCACAAGTTCCCCGTTCACGTAAAGGCTCACTCTTATGGGATAGTCTCCGGCCGTACCGCCGCCGAGGTATTCCCATGTCATCGCATAATACGCCCATTCGCCTTTAAGGTCCGAGATGTCATACCTTACGTTATCGCGAAAATAAGTAGTATCGCTCTGTGAGGCGTTCGCGATGAGTTCGTCTCCGTCGACGCGTAATGAGAAACCGTAATTCACGTATATGTTCGACCAGCCGGCAATCTCTCCCAACGTTTCTGCAGGATCAATGTTAGCCCATGCCGCCAGTGTTATACTGGATGTGGGCACCACTGGCGCGGTTATATGATCATCGACGCCGTCGAAGCTCATGTGGTCGGACCTGGCGCCGGAAGCCAGACCGCTGTATTCGGTCCCCAGGAGCTCGAACGGCGCGGTCGAACCCGCCGCGAGTTCCAGTATGACCTCGTCGTCCTCGTCCACCGTCCCGTCACCGTCGATGTCGGCCCTCACTTCCAGCGATATCACGCCCTGTTCCGTCTTCACCGTGTATTCGACACCGTCAAGCACTACCTTGCCGTTTTCGCCCGTTTCGGTCCTGCGGCCGTCTCTCTCATAGAAAACGTACCCTCCGGTGAGGCGGGATTCCAGGACGTAATACCCCCTGCCGCCTATATTAAGCCTCTGGGCGAGGGATGTGTCTCCGTAAGAGCTCATGAAGATATCAAGGTCCTCGGCATCTACCACACCGTCATCGTTCAGGTCGGCGCGCTGGTCATAATTGGTGGAGATGACCGAGACCTTCTTGAAACTTGCCCGCGGCTGGGCCCAGTGTTTGAGGCCGAGGATTTGAGCGCTTCCCGAGTTCGCCCACACGAACCTTAAAGTGTGCGTCCCTTCCGCCAGGTCCGCCATGCTTATGGTGCCTTCGCAATAACTTTCGTTGTCGCCGTCAACGTATATCGTACCCGCTTTCTCCTGGGCGCCGTCAAGATAAAGATCGAACGCGTACTGGTACCCGGCGGGGAGGTCGTTATAAGGCGAACCGTTCTTTACCTGTATGCGGATATCGAACGCACCCTCGTGCAGTATATCGAACTCGTATTCCAGCCAGTTATCGCTGTCACCGGCCAGAGCGTGCATCGCGAGGGCGTCGCCGGCGTATACGTCCGTGTTCCAGTCTTTGCTCGCGGCGGCTTCGATCCCATCGGCTACCGAACGACGGACCGATCCGAGGGCGTTCTCCATGATCGCCCAGTCCTGCGCGTCCAGGTCATCGTCGCCGTCAAGATCGGCTGTCATTTCTTCCGCGACCGTAACGTCGTCAAGACCGTCAGCTTCCGTGACGATATGATCTACGCCGCGAAGGCCGGAAAAGACGGTCTGGTCACCCGAAAGCCCGCTGTCATGCCGGCTTATTACTGTAACTTCCTCGCCGTCCGCCGGGGTAAGCATATAGGTACCCTCGTCCCTCTCGGAAATATAGTATTCCACGCCGTCAAGTTCTATAAGGCGGGATACCGCGTTCGCGGACGCCAGCTGGGCCTTGAATATAAAATAATCCTCATTGTCAACGTCAAGGTCGCCATCAAGGTCGGCTACGGAGGTATAAGTAGCGGTAGAGATGGCGTCCGTAATAATGCCCTCGTCCGCGCCGTTAACCGAATAGTCCCCGTTAATGTCGCAGAATTTCTCGTCCGTGATCTCTGTAAGCACGAGGTCCGATATGCCTGTGCCTGAAAGCTGGTATTCCTTTTCTTTGGATGCCACGTGCGTGCTGCCCGAGACCGGGCCTTCCACGAACACATCTTCCGGTCCAGTGGTCGAATAGTGGTAAGTATACCCGCCGATGGTCGTATTATCCTCGGAGTCGAACCCGATAATCTCCTCGCCGGAGACAAGGCCCAGCTCGTATCTGGGCTGGACTTTCACGTTATCGATACCCCAATAAGTGCTTGAACCTCCGCCTGTCCCGAACGTGAGCGCGAGCGTATCCGGCCCTCCGGTATTGTCATAGACCACTTCAAAGTGCCCCACGTAGTCGTCATAGCTGCTGCTGCCGACAGGCTCTATTTTTTCGAGCAGGCCGCCTTCCGTATTACCGTCGGTGCGGGATCGCAAGTCGTGATCATGCGATTGTTCCCACACCCTTTCGCCGTTTATTTCCAGGTAAGCATCATAATCACTCCAGGAATCGATAAAGTAGTAATCGAACGTTATGGTAACCGCATCCTGCAGCAGGTCGCCCGTGAAGGTCTTGGTGACGGTATCATCATAGTTGAACTTCTCGTATCCGCCCAGGATGACCGTATCATTGCAGGAAGTAGTATAGGGCTCCGACGCGTTGCAGGTAATATCCCAACTATCGGTCCCGGCTTCGAAACTATCCGTCACCGTGGCCCACTCCGCTCTCTCATAGATATCGCCGTTGTAAAGGACCGCCGGGGCAGTGACCTCAGTGCCTTGGACGCCCTCGCATACAAGGGCAACATCATCCAGCTCCGTACCGATGACCCTGTAGACCTTTCCGTCATGTATAAAGGACCTCGCTATCGATTCGGCGCCTATCTCTCCCGTGCCGTCGTTAAAATGATATATCCTCGTGTCTTCCTCCATATCGAACACCCTCATATCGAGGAAATCATCGCTTGTAGTGTACCTGGCAGCGATATATAACGCCCCGTCCGGGTCTTTCATCAGTTTGCCGGCTGAGTCGCCGAGGAACGCTTCGGTATCCCCTTCTACCTTTTCAAAGAAATATCCGCCTTCGGCCGCCCGGGACACGAAATAATCATCCACGCCATTATCACCCGTGACCGAGTACATGGCGACCTGCGTCGTAGAGAACCTGTATGAAAGGAATATCGCGAGGTCATTATCGTCAATACGGCCGTCGCCGGTGATATCCGCGGCCGCGGTGTACACGCCCGTGGCCAGGGCGTCATTGATGACAGTTTCATCATCGGCGTCTATATCACCGTCCGAATCGAGGTCGGCAAGAGTGCTGTACGCGGCCGTCATTATCACATCATCCTCAGCCGTCCATTCGACCTCGTACGTCGCTCCGTCTATATCAACGGACGTCGTGTACGTGCCGCAGGTGTCGCTCGTGTAAACGGCCCCGGTGACCGCCTCGGTGAACACATACTGGTCACTCACCTTCTCGACCTTGTAATAGGCGCGTTCGAAATCCAGCACTTCTTCCACTTCGAGATCGTCGAAATACAACTCGGTATTTGAACGGCCGCCGACGCCCGCGTAACCCTCTTCTATCCTGGCCGCGGAATCGTCAACGACACTTATGACCTCCATGCTGTCGATATACCCCGTAAGCCTGTTTCCCCAGGCCACAAAACTTATCTCATACCACTGGTCTTCCAGGAGGTCCAGGCTGAACTCTGTATTAACATTGACCTCTGCCAGAGTTGAATACACGCCGCTCGAGGCGCGTTCTATCTTCACGATATCGGTCTCTTCGTTAAGAGTTAAACGGTAGAAATTATCATCATCCCGGTACCGCAAGTAGAGATCTATTCCTTTATAGCTGTTGCACGATTCGACTTCGGCCGTTACGGCGCAATCCTTCAGCTGCGGCATCATGACCCCCGAAGCATCACTGACGAACCTGCAGATAGCCTTTTTCACGCCGCTTTGATACGGTATCTTAAAAGAGCCTTCCTCGATCGTCCATTCGCTGCTGTCCGGGTAATATTGACTGTGGAATTCGAACTCTTCCAGGGTATCCGCCGCGTCGTCGAAATCGTTGAACAAGATCTGTCCTTTTGTGGTCCCTTCGTCGCCGGACCTTATTATCACGTAGTCGTCCTCCGATCTTGCCGGATCGAGCGCGCTCCTGTTCTGTATAAGCGTCTCGGTGACCATAAAACGCTCCCCGTCAAGATCGATAACCCTCTCATCTACATCCTGGGTAACGACCCCGGTCACGCTCTCCAGATAGATGTCGTCCGCGCAGGTGCCGAATACCTTGTAAACGACGCCGCCGATCCCGGTCGTATAAGTACCCTCGGCCGTCGGTTCAAGCCCGGATGCCGCGGCAGTAGTGTACACACCGTCATAGAGGTCATATTTACCGGATACGTCGTTGTAGACCACCTTATATTCAGCGCCTTCCAGTTCTATCGTCCTGTAGGTCGTATATACTCCGTCCGGCGCTACGATTATCGGCGGATATATCCCGCCATCGAAGACAAAGTTCCCGCCGTCCATTTCCACGGTATAATAAGTGATATTTTCTACTGTCGCAGTGCCGAAAGTCACGTCGTCAAAATATGCCCTCACGTTCTCGGCACAGCCCACTCCTGCCGCGCCGGTCGTATAGGCGCCCACCGCATCCGTGAAGCTCAGGACCTCTACTCCATCTATATATGCCGCCAGTTCTCCTGTATCCCCGTCGCAGACGAAAGCAAAGCGGTACCAGTTGTCCCTGACGATGTTTATGCCGAATCCGGTGTTGACGTTCACAATTGCCAGAGTCGTGTATTCACCACCGGTTGACTTCCCGATCTCCAGCGTGTCCTGGTCGCCCAGCCTCATCCTGTAGAAGTTGTCCGCGTCCTGGTAACGCACGTAGAGATCGACCGCGGCATCACCGCTGAAATCGTCGCCGGTATTCCAGTAAGAAGCCGTATCTATATACCACTCATAAAGGTTGACGCGCGCGCTTATGGATGAGTTGGTGTTGTCGCCGGAAGCGGACGGCTCTGTGCCGCTTGATGTGTATATCGCCCTTACTTCGGGGGTCTCCTGCGTGTCACCGTCATTATACGCCCTGTCCGAACGGAACATGTGGTTATCCTTGACCTCCCAGGTGCCGCCGCCCGAGAACGTCCAGCCATTAAGGTCGCCGTCGTCGAAACGGTCGGTAATGTCGGTATTCTCGGCCGCCGTCTTTACCGCGATACTCTGGCCGATTATCACGACGTCCGTGTCCGCGTCAAGGACGGAAGCTTTCGCCCTGGCTATGAGGATTCCGTCACTGCCGATAGTGGTATATTCATACACGACCTCGCACTCCCTGAGGTGCCTGCTCGAGGAGACCGGTCCGGCAAGGCTCATGCTCTCGAGCCCGACATCCTCAAGATAATACTCTATTCCCGCGATCTCGGTGCGGTCTTCAAAACCGAATTCTATCGCCTCAAAACCATTCGCGAGCGACCAGTCCCATCCCGACCAGACCGCTTCGTAAAGATCGCCGTCGAATTCAATGACCGGCGCGGCGGTTTCCGCGCTGATCCTGGGCTGGACCGCCGGGGCAACGCTATATTCCATGCTTCCGTCGTTCCCGTTGCCGGAGTCGTCTTTCGCGTCGCCAGCATCGAACGAGTAATAAGCGACAATACCCTCTTCGTTCCCTTCCGGACCGGCATCCACAAGGGCCTGTATCTCCGTCTCTGATAGCGCCCTGTCAAAGAAGGCGAACTCGTCGAGATAACCGTTGTACCAATAACCACCGTACACGCTCGCTATCCACTTCCCGAGGTAAACATCCTGACTTGTATTCTCGTATATGTCGAATCCCGCGGCTCTTTCAGACTCTCCGTTCACGTACGCCGTGATATTACCGTTCTCGTACTTTATCACGACATGATTCCACTGATCCCTGGCCAGTTCAAGGACAGGATCCCAGGCTTCCGCTACTTTGTTGCCATTCCTGAATATCCTTAATGTATCCGTTTCATTTATCACGTTAACGGCAAAACTACCGGCATCGTACCTGCCTCTCGAAACTATGGGATCATAAGTGCTGGTTCCGCTCGTATGATATACCATGACTGAAAGCGTGAACGCGTCCGCATTAAAACCTTCGGCGTCGCCGCACTCGATATTATCATACGAACTGTTACCAAAGCTCATGCAGGTGTAATCCGCGTTAAGGGCTATATCTTCGATGCCGGTACCCGTAATATAATATTCTTTCTCCCTGTATACGAACGTGTTGTCGTTCAAGGTCGCGCTTCCTATTACCTTCTCGCCGCTGTCGACCCTGAAAAGGCGTATGTCCTCTTCAATACTTGTCGTGCCGAGCGCGCCCACCGTACCGTCGTCCTCTATCAGCCACCTGAGGCCGGCGAATTCCACGAAAGGTTTTCCGTCCGCGCCGAGACTGCTCGCCGTGACCTCGCCGGTCGTAAAGTCGCCGAGTACGTACGTGTCCTCTCCGAGCTTGGCCATGTAGTATTCGTTGTCTTCGAAACTGACGCTTGTTACCTGAGCCGTATCGAACCTCCACCCGCGGAAGGCGATGAGATCCGCCAGGTCCACGTCGCCGTCTTCGTCCAGGTCGGCCATCCAGTCATAAACACCATCGGTTATCGCCGTCAGGATCACGCTTTCATCGTCCGCGTCTATATCGCCGTCATTGTCAAGGTCTGCCGCTTCCACAGCGGAAGCCGTCGTGTACTTTTCGGTCAGTATTATCCTGCCGGGATCGGTCGTGTCGTCTATCAGATACGTGACGCCCGCGATAATTATTTCCTTGTCGTCGTCCGTGTCCGTATATGTGGTCCCGTTATACGCCTTGAATTCATATTCGCCGCCGCCGGTCGTATAGACGCTGTACCAGGTGGTGTTCCCCGTATCTGTGTAGTCAGCATCGGGTATAAGCACGGCATCTTCTTCTATTTCCGTGAATTCAGCCGGGGCGCGGTCGAGCTGCGTTTCCGTGACCCTGTAGTATTCACTCCCGAACCTGAGGACTTTCCCCGTAACGCTCTCTCCGACCGTCTCTTCCACGCTTTCGAGCCGGAAATCATCGGCATCGGTCCCGATCACCCTGTAAACTATCCCGTTTATCCCGGTGGTATACGCGCCGCTGGCCGTGAGGACGAGGTCTTCCGCGACGGGATCCGTGGAGGCCCCGTCATAAAGAGCGTATGTGCCGTTATCGCCGTCATACACGATCTTGTACTCGGCGCCTTCAAGCTCTATAGTCCTGTGTGTCGTGAACGTCGTGTACTGGCCGTCATATTCCGATTCTACGGGCGGATACATGCCGTCGCTCAAAAGATACTTGCCTTCTTCCGTCTCGGTTATCTCATAGAACGCCACGACGGCCGGCATGACGGCGTTCACTCTTACTTCGTCGAACCGCACGCTGCCGCCGGCCGGGCATCCCACGCCGGCCTTGCCGCCCCTTATCGCCCTATCGGTATGATCGGCAAGTTCGATTATCTTCTCGCCGTCGATAAAGGCTTTTATGATAACTCCCTGCTCGTCCTCCCACGCGCCGAAGGTATATTCGTGCCACTCGTCCGGTTCTATGTCTATGCCGAACCCGGAGAGGACGTTAACGGAGATGAGCTCTTCCAGTTCATTCTCATTTTTGCGGTAGATCGTGAGTATATCATCCTTGCCTACCCTCATCTGATAGAACGCGCTGCCATAGTCGTTTACGTCATCCGAATCGTTCACGTAACCCGCATAGATATCTGCCTGCGCGTCCGCGACGTCGTCGATCTTCACCTTTACGCTTATCGAGGAGCTTTCCTGGCTGCCGCTCGCTTCGATGCCCGTTTCACTTTCCGTGAAAATGGCCCTCTTGTCGTTGCCGTGCTCGTTCTCCTTCTTCAGCATGCGGTCCGTCACTTCCCAGGTGTCCATGGAACCATCAAATACCGACCACCTCGAAATCCAGTTCGATCCGGTCCCCGGCACGTAATCGGGGTGATAAGTATGAGTGCTCGTACAGATATAATCGACACCATCCTTGGAAACTATATCGTCAACATAATATTTCTCTTCCATCGACCATTCGGGTATGGAAACAAAGGTTTCCCATCTCGAAGCGTCAAACGCGGCATAGTTGAAATCGTCCGCGATAATGTCGGTGGTGGCGGCGTCATAATTCCTCAGTCCTATCGCGTAGACTATCCTGTATTCGAACGGGTCGCTGGTTATGGGTTTCTGCTCGAGTATCATCCGGCTTCCCTCGAGGACTATGCCGTAAGTTATCCCCTCGATAGTTACGGTGCCGTCGGCGTCCTCCACCCATACCTTTTCGCCGTCGGTTATATCCGTGAAGCGGTATCTCATATCGCCGCCGCCCGCGTCCCACTGATCTATATCGTAGAACGCTTCGTAGGAATCGAACACGACGCTTATCGTGCCTTCCTGCCCCTGGTCGATGCTGTGCATGAGAGGATCTCTAAAGAGCGCTATGGTCCCGTCTGCCGGGTTTTCAAAGACATAATATGTAGTGGTGTGTTCGCCCTCGACGATCTCGACCATGCCCGTGGTGTAAGAGGATGTGAACACTTCGGTATCGGCAAGCTTGCCGAAGGTATAAGTGCCGTCGCCGTTATCGAGGACCATGTACTCGTCTCCCAGGGTTATCCTGCGGGTCGATTGGGCCGGTTCGGACTTGACCGGCACGCCGAGCTCGGCGAGCGCGATCTGGTCGTCCCCTGTGACCGTTATGCTGTAGAACATGCCCGCCAGGAACACTTCTCCCACCTTGGATACCGTCCCATCAGGCGCGGTCACCTCGTCCAGGTCGGTCGGCGTTACCGTGCCGTTGGCATCTATAAACCTCATGGTATTCCCGTCAAAGGCGACCACGTATATCTTGTTGGCCACTTCCACCATATATTCCTCGTATACCGGCATGGCCTCTATGATGATCTCTTCAAGCTCGACCTTTTTGTCCGTCTGGTTGGTCTTGAACGTATAGGGGATCCCGTCCAGTATTATTTCGATCCACGGCGGGCCGGATGTTGACCCATAGGTCTGGTCGCCGCCGTCCCACTTGAGCTTTACGTCGCTGCCCTCCCAGAACACAAGGTACTGGACGCCGTTACACTCTATGACCTGGTCCGCCTGGGAGATGGTGTATGCAGTGCCCTCTTCGAGTTCCAGCGTCCCTTCCGCTTCGTTAACGGTCACCTTGAACTGGCCGCTGTCCAGGTCTACCATATTGCCTCCGGCGGTCGTATATACCGCGTATAAGGCCTCCCCGTCGGAGATGATGTATTCGTCACCGGGCGCGCTATAATAATAGTAATAATATTTACCTTTAAGTTCGAACGCCTTCTCTTCCCTGTCGTCGCTTGTCTTCGCGGTACTTCCTATGTTGGTGACCAGTATGGCCAGATCGTCATCGTCAACGTCCAGGTCACCGTCCAGGTCATAGACGTCCAGTTCCCCTTCCGATACGAATATGTCCTTTACCTCGAGGGTCAGGTCTCCCTTGACGTCCGCGGAAGCGTACCACTCGGGAATATTCCAGACCATATTCAGGTCGTGTTCTCCCTCGCCGAGATAGACGGGCATACTTCCCATGGTAAGGGTTTCGGAAGTGGCCCTAACCAGGAACGATCCTTTCTCTACGCCGTCGACCTTGACCGTGAACTCATAACCCATGTCCAGGCCGTTCAGCGTAGGCGCCAGCGTGCTGTTATACGTCCTGGCAAAAAGCCCTATGTCATACACGCCCGCGCTCGGGATATCGATGCGGTAATTTATCTCGTTATGGCTGAACTTGTCCTGGCCGCCGAAGATGTCCTCTTTCTCGTATTCCTCGAAGTTGTCCCTGTCCACTTCTTCGTAGAACGCGTAATTACTGAAGAGGCTCTCGCCGTCACGGTAGAAACCGAACGTGTCGCGCGCGCTGGCGTAGGCGCCGTAGCCGTCATAGAACTTGTAAGCGTGGCTGTCGTCGTCAAAAGATTCGTATGCCAGGTATATCTTCCCGTTTATCTCGACCGCCTGGACGTCATGGCTTTCCACGTAAGCGTCGCTTAAAATCACTTCTTCCGTCTCCGGGTCCCTGGTCACCCTGTACAGCACGTCGTCGGCCAGCCTGATGGTGCTAGTCGGCGGGTCGGCGGTATACCAGGTGGTCCCGTCAAAAAGCCTGCATGCCTTATACCCGTCGGCACTTTGTGCCTCGCTGACCACGTACTGCGCGCCGTTCACCTCTATGATGTAAGCACCGGACGCTTCCGTGGTCCTGCCGGAGAGGTTGATCGTCCCGTCGGCTTCGACGACCATATCATATGTAACGGCGTCCAGCTCCATAACCGAACGGTAGATATTGGAAACGTCCAGCTCGGCCCAGTCGGAACTGGTCTGGGTAACACCGTCATCGAACGTGTACCTTTCGGCAGACCCCTGGGTCTCCTTCGTAACGGTGTAATACCGGTCGTTTATTATCGCTTTTTCTCCCTTGAAAGAATGCTCGATATATACCGGAATAAGCTGGAGCCTGCCGGTCTGGCTGTCCTCGGCCACTTCGAACATCTCTCCGGCGGCGAAGTACACGATCTCTTTTTCAGCTTCCATCGCGGAATAATAAAGTTCGGTACCCTCTTCGCCGTAGAGGTTCTGGAAGGCGTGCACGCTCCCCACGGCCTGGACGGTATAGAACCTGTCCCCCTCAAGGCCCACGATCATCTGGTCCTCGTCCTTCAGGAAGGTTGTAACTTCCATCTTCTCAAGGACGAACCATTCCCTGCCCGTCGAGGGCGCCGTCTCTTCGCTTACCTTGAAGAGGGCCTCGCCTATCTCCACGCATTCCGTATCTGTCGTGTAGGTGTAACTGACTTGTTTTTCGGGCGCCTCCTTGAACGCCTCCCGGACCGTGTAATGGCCGTTCCCGTCGGGACCTTCGATGATATAGAACACATCGCCCAGTATCACCGAAGGCGCGGCGTAGCTATTGATATTGGTATGGATGAGCTTCGCCTGGGAGGGATCCGCGGGATCTATCGCTACCTCGTATACCTTGCCATCGTCCAGAACAACAGTGTTGGCGGCGGGGTCGGTCTCATAAACCTCGGGGTGATAGCTCAATCCGAAATCTCTCGTGTCCACGACCTCTTGCCCGGAGCCCACGTCTACCCTGTAAGTTCCGTCGATATGTCCCTGGAAGAGATACTGGCCTTCGACCTGAAGGCCGTCATGGACGGTGATCTCTTCGGTGATCCTGCTCAGGGAAACGCTCACCAGATCCCCTGCCACATCATAATGCTTGATGCCCTTGTACCTGGCTCCGTCTATGGTCACCGTCATATCCTCGGTGAATTCAACGGTCATGTATGTTGCTGCTTCCGGATCGTTTATCTCGGTTGTATAGGCCGTATCGTAAGCCACGTAGAACCTGCCCGGCTCGCCGTCACCAAGGTCCTCGATAAAGATATCATGCGGGACGTACTTGTTCGCGCCGACCTTGATCTTGACGGTGTTAAGGTATTCCGGGATAACGCCATGGCCCGCGAGGTCTCCGGAATCCTGTGTTACTACCTTGCCGTACCTGGGTTCAGTCTCGCCCTGTTCGGTGATCTCGTACTTGCGCTCCACCTCCACGAACCACCAGAAGGCTCCCGGATTCTCTCCCGGCGACGGCGTGAACCCGACCATCATCATTTCCGCCTTTAAGCCGCAAAAACTCTTTATCTCCACGTCATCCGTATCGTCATCATCGCCGCCGTAAGTGCTCTCGTAAAGGTCCACCACGACCGGCTCGCTCGTCTTGGTCCGCTCGCTCAGGATGATACCGTCCCTCGCCTCATCTATTTCGACGTCATACGTCTTGCCGTGCATGGTGAGACGCCACTCCCATACGTCCGTTTCGACCTCGACGGGTTCGGTCCAGGCCGCCATGACCCCTTCTTCATCGTAGATCTCGTAATAATACGTCTCCCATTCCTCGTGGCCGGGCTGCGGGTGCAACGGATCGGTCGTATGCACGGCGGTGTACATCGTCCCGGATATCTTCAGGATGTTGTCGGCGGCCGTAGATACGCTGTAGTCGAATGAATCATATCCTTCGGTGGTCTCGTTGTATTTCTCACGAATGATCAGGATGTCCTCTTTATCGGCGTTGCAGGAATTAGCGAACACCCTGTACCTGTCCTGGCCGATCTTGAAGGTCTCGCCGTCCAGGCCGTAGTTATCGTATCCCAGGGCTGTCACCAGATCCCCGTCCTCGTTCGCTATGAAGGCCTCCCTCAGGTCCTTGAGGCTGTATGTCGTGGTCGTGAAGACCCCGGTCACCGTGTACTCGGCCGCTATCCCGGCCTTAAGGTATTCGATATACGCGTCCTTATCGAAGGTGCCGTCGAATATGCCGAACACTTCCTGGTCGCCGCTCTCGGTGGTGAACTCTATCCTGACTATGATATCTTCCGCGGAAACGTCATATGCCACTTCTATCACACCGTTGGCGTCTTCCTCGATATCGTGCCTCTTACCGTCCACGACGAACTTCTCGCCAAGGATCTCCCCTCCGTCCAGGTACTGTATATCCCCGACCAGCTCGGTATGTTCGGCGCCGCTGCCGGTCCTTAAATAGGTAAGGGTATAATGCGTGGTCGTGATGTCTCCCGGGTTTATACCGTAGGTCATGATGATGCCATTGATAATATTGGTCTGGTCCTCTTCGAACGCCGGCGTGAAATAATAGATCTCATGCGGCACGGAATACTGGTCCTCGAACTCCAGCTTTGTCACGATGTTCTCGTCCTCGCTGCCCAGGAAGTCCTCGCCGCGCTCGACATGGCTGGAGAACGTATGCTTCTCGATAAGCTGGTACTGGCCCGTCTCGTCCTGTACCAGGTCGAAATCCTTGCCGGCGATACGGAAACCGTCCGGCCTGTAGGAAGAAATGACCCTTTCGGCCGCGGCAAGATCCCCGTCATCGATATAGTCGCGGTCTTCCCCGCTGGAGACCGGTTCGAACGCTTTTTCCAGTTCGTTCACGTAAGCGTAAATGCGTTCCGAAACGTCGTAGCCGAACGCGTCACTGTAATCGGGCAGCGTGTACCGCGTGCTCCTTACCAGGGCGTCGAATTCCTTGATCCACTCGTTGGAATACCCGTCGCTCTGGTTGTGGACGTATTCCGTCTCATACAGGCCGTACTCATCGCCGCGGACCACTCTCAATCCCGTATACACGTCTTCGATCCCGGTAACAGGCTCGCTTCCAAGTATATATACCGCTCCGTCGCCCAGATCGGAGTAATCTATGCCGTCCACTTCTTCCCATTTCTCGGCCCTCGCCGCGAGCCACGCCGCCTCGGTGTTGGGCCATATGAAAGAAGCCGGCTTCGGTTCGGCGAGATCGTCAAAGTCCGCTTCCACGTCCGTTATGTTCAGCCATTCCACGGTGTATTCTGTCTCGCCGGGATCGTCCAGGAGCGCCTTGTCGAAGTTGAACTTCGCACTTACCTCCGTTTTCACCCTTTCCTCGAACTCCGCCTTGCCGTATGTGCCGTCAAAGACCGCCATCACGTACTCGCCGTCGAACCTTATCCTGAGGACCATGTCCCTCGCCTCGTCCGTGACACCGTAAAGATCCTCTTCCATGCAGGAATATATATCGGCATCATAGAGGTCGGTGAACATGTTGATGAGGGAATTGGCGAAACTGTCCGCCGCGCTCGAAGCGCTGCTGTCCCTGGCAGCGATACCGACGATCGTGCCTATTATCTCCACCGCGTTGAGCGGCGGCCTCGCCTCTTTCTCTTCTTCAAGGGTTATAACGCCTTCGGCGCTCTCGGTTATCCTGAAGATCCTTTCGTCCACTTCCACGCTCTTGTAGCTGGTGTATTTCGTCCCCGTATCGCCGTCCTCAAGCTCGTAGGTGCCGTCGGAAAGGCGTGTTACGGTGTATTCCTTGTCGGTCTGGACGACCTTGATAACGCCCGTACCCGCCTTCAGGCTTACCGGGTGGGCCTCTACAAGGCGGCACGTCCATCCTGGCATATCCGGGGTCCCGTCCTGTATCACCCGGAATGTCCTCCCGAGGATATCGACGGTCCCGGTCAGCGGATCGCTGGTGTATGAGTTGAAACCGTCGGTGAAGACCACGCTGCCGTCATCTTCTTCCGACGCGGCGTAGTTCAGGCCGTAAGCGCTGTCCACGTCGATCTCGGTCCCGTATTCCTTCGTGCCCAGTATGAGCGCCTGGCGGTTACCTTCCACGGCCACGCTCTCGAGGTGCAGCGCGTCGATCTTCAGGGTATCGCCCTCCGGATACACGTAATACCTGAGGCCGTCGATCTCGATCTCCTGCCGGACCTGATGTTCGCCGCCGGCATAGACAAGCTCGTCGTTCTCCCAGTCCACCTGGCACTCGACCAGCTCCGCCTGGCGGCCGGTCACGACATTGAGCGGAACTTTATCGATAAAGTTAACGGTGTAACGGCCGCCATACATATCATACTCGTCCCATACGCCGTTGCCGTTCATGTCGGTGAACTCATCTCCGTCCCCTTCATCATACTCGCCGTCGCCGTCCACATCGATGGTAAGGGGTTCCGGAAAATGGCGCGCCCTGGTGGCGGATGACCATGTCTGGCTGATATACCCGTGCGCGCCCTCCACCGCCCCGTCCGGGTCCACCGCGTCATTGATCTCTATCTCGATATCGGTCCCGTTAAGGTCTATCACGGTCAGAAGATCGGCGTTCTCTTCCTGATCGTCGCCGTACGCATTGAAGGCGTAATACTCGCCGTCGGAATACAGGTAATAAGAATTGACGCCCTCCTCCCTGGACCTCTCGGATATATAGAACAGCTTCTTTTCGCCTGTCTGGGTGTCGACCACCTCAAGCGCCGGCGCGTAAAGTTCCGGATAACCTTCAAGCCCGATGGACATCTCCGGAAGGTCTATTATGAAGCGGCTTTCTTCCCTCGATGAATCCACGTATGGAATTGACTCTTCCGAAACGGGCGTCGGGGCATATCCCGTCGTGACCACCCTGTTCTCGTAGGTCACGCCGTCTTCGACGCTCGTCAGGGTGAAATACGGCACGGTGATGTATCCCGAAGTAGTGGCGGCTCCACTGCGGTACGTGAAACCGTACGGCGCCGAATATTCGTATACGTCGCTCGCCGGGTCCCTGATGTCATCCGACCATTCCTGCTTGACCTCGTATTCAAGCACGTACTCGACACCGCCTATCTCGACTATCCTGCTCGCGAGGACGCCTTCGACCGGGTAGAGCGATACATCGCGGCTGGTCAGATAATCCCTCTGGGTAAGGGTAAGGGCTCCGGTCGTGTAATCCGCCTCGAGCGTGAAGATAACGTTTTCGTCAAGGGTCACTTCGCCATCATCGAGAAAAGCGTTCTGCACATGGTCGACATCATCGGACCCTGTCCACGCGAAACTGTATGACCCGTCGTCTTCTTCCACTATGCTGTACCATATGCCGCCCAGGTTCACGATCTGTTTCATCCCGGAGGCCAGGAAGTCGTTCGTTCCCGTCGTGGTATAAGCGCTCAGCGATATGCTCTCTTCCACTTCTTCGTCGCCCGGATCGTAGATAACGTAATAGTCCCTTTCCTCCGTACCGCTGTCATCCACTACCAGCGTTATGACCAGATTCGTAAAATCGGCAGATGCTTTTTCGATCACTACGGTATTCTCGCCGTCAGTAATGGTTATGGTGGTCCCGGTTATTCCCACATCATAAGGATCCGTCTTTCCGTCAAAGGTGATAAAAGCGCCGGTCGCCGTGGTCCCTTCCATGTAATCCTCTATAAGACGCAGGCGGCCGCTCTCCTGGTCGATAAAAATGTCGTAAGTAAGGATGTTCGCCCCGCTGCCCAGGTCCACTTTATGGCCTTCGGCCGTCGAATAACTGGCCGTTACCTCTCCCATGTAATCGAACTCGTAGAGGTGTTCGGGATCGGCCGTCTCTTTCACGCAATATCTCACGCCGGCAACCTTGACGAGTTCGATATCCACGGACTGTATGGTATTCCACTGGAGGCTGATCTTGCCGCCCGCGTCCCTGGTAACATCGTACGTCCTGTCACCGAGGGCCAGGATGTCTTCCTCCAGCGCGAGTTCAGCCACGACGACACCGGCCGGGTACGTCATTATCGTCTTGTCGCCCTTGTAATCGGTGGTAACGGCGAAGATCTCTCCCGCGACCTCGAACACCTGCGCGGCGCCTATCTCCTCGGCGTGCTTGGTAAGGACTATATTACTCTCCGCGTCAAAGGATATGTCATACAGCACTCCCCTGACGTCCTCGAGCTCTTCCTCCGTCATGCCGCTTTCATATCGTTCCGCTGTCGTCAAAAGCATCTCGCCCAGTCTCACCGTCTGGGTCGTGGCGTCACTGGTGTAAAGATAAGTGCCGTCCGTGAAAGTATAAGTTCCGTCGCCGTTATCCGTGACCTTGTAATTGACGCCGTATACCTCTATTATCTCCTTGGGCGCGGTCACCCCTGCCGTCCTGGAAAGCTGGCTGAGCGTGACCGTGGTATAAGCGCCCATGGGTATCTCGTTGACCTGGTAGCGCTGGTAATTGCCGAACACCACTGTCCCGTCCTCATCCTGCCGGATGGTCTGGGCGCTTCCGCTAACTCCTACGGGCCCGTAGAAAACGTACTCTCCCGCTTCTTCCACGCAGGCAAGCTCAATACTTCCCGTACCCGCCTCACCGGCGATCACTTCCCTGGCGGTAAGCCTTATCTCTTCCCCTATCTCGTCTATATCGTACAATATCCCGCCGATCTCTACCGTGTCCGTCCTGGTATCGCTGTAATAATAGGTAGTGCGCTTGAACTCGTCCATGAGCACCTGCTTGATGTCATCCCAGGTGCCCGTATCGGAATATCCGCCTTCCACCCGGATATCCTCGAGCGCCGCTTCGTCCAGTTCCGCGTTCAGGGCGAAGACGTAAGTATCGCCGTCCTTGCTGGCAAGGATCGTCGACATGCCGAAACGCGTATCCGACGGGTACAGGCCGCTGATATCCAGTTTTCCGTCTCCCAGCCAGCGGCTGGTGGCAAAAGCGTCATTTTCATCCGTCGTAGAGGTAAGTTCCAATATCAGGAAATCACCGGCGGAACTTACGGCATCCTCGGTGCCGGTATCGAAAAGTTCTATGCCGCCTTCGGCAAGCCATCTTATCCCGTAAGTCTGACCGCCGATGGTCACCTCTTCCATGTCGTAGTCGCTGGTGGTATAGCCTCCTTCTTGTATCACGTATGTCGTATAGCTTCCCGTCCGCGAGGAGAATTCGGTCTCCACCAGGGATACTTCGGTGAACACGAGCACGTCGTGGTCGAACCTGTCGCCTTCTTCGGATTCCGTCAGGGTCTCTGTGGTGACCTTGTAGGTGGTCGTGCCGACCTTTATCGTGTCGACGAAGCTGGACCGGATAATGCGTTCGGCAAGCGTTATGGACCCGTCCTCTTCGACGATGATGTCGTAACGGACGCCGTATATATCCACGTACAGGGACGCCGCGCCGCCGGCTTCGAGCACGCCGGTCGTGTACGCGCCTATGGCTGAGCTGAGCATGGCTTGTTCTTCGGCCGTCACTGAATAGTCGCCGTCGAAGTCGCCGAAAAGCACCTCGGTAAGGGTGACCTCGCCCGTGGCGGCATCGTAATCCACATCGTAGAGCGTGCCTTCGATGACCACGGTATCTTCGCCTTTAAGCGTCACGTAGGTCGCTTCGGCGTTCGAGAAGACCAGCATGTCGGGATCGGAATCGTCGACCGTGTATACTTTATTCGTCGTATAAAGGTTGCTGTAAAGGACGATCACCTGCAGGTCCTCGGAAACGGGCGTGCTGGTAGCCTGTTCCGCTTTCTTGAAGAGGCTGACCTCGCCCGAACCGGTCTCCACTATCTCCCACGGCGCGCCGTTTATTATCACGTAATCCTTCTCTTCTATGTGCTGACTCTCATATATCCTGGTGCCCTCCCTGAACTCGTATATCCCGCTCGTCTCGTCTTTAGTGACGACAAAGTCCCTTCCTTCCACGGTGATCGCGCAGTCACCGACTTCATAGCTGTTGATGTAGAGCTTTCTGAGCTGGATATCGCCGGTCGCCTCGTTGGGTATGATAAGGTAGACCACGCTGCCTATATGCACCGTCATCTCGTCCATATCGGCCTGGTAGGCCCTGTTGCCGCCGTCTATATCATAGAAGACATAGCTGGTGGTATTGTCCCCGGTCACTATCTCGATCCCCAGCTTCTTGCCCTCCATGGTGATCACCTGGTCATATACGTTCTCGCTCACCCATTTTTCTTTCTCCAGCGTGACCGTCCAGGCGTTCACCAGGGCGAATACCTCTTTTACCGTGTCCAGCATCTGCTGGTCCATCTGCGTAATACCGGCGGAGGCGGCTTTATCCCTCACGTCCTGGAGAACGTTCTTGTCAAAATAGTTCACCTTGCCGTCGCCGGTAAGATCGGCTCTCTCCATGTAAGCGCGGAGCGCGCTCTGTTCCGCGGCTTCCCTTGTCCCTCTGATCAGGGTGAGCTTTCCGGTCTCCGGATCGACCTCGATGCTATACACGTATTCTTCGGTGTAGTTGCCCTCCAGGTCCTTGCCCATTATCGTTACCGTGCCGGCCTCCGGGTCGCTGAGAATGTTGTCCTCAGGTTCATCCGGCACTTCGCTTTCCAGGACATAGAAAGGTTCAAAGATATATATGCCCGAGATCGCTTCATACGTTATCCTGAAATGCCTGTTTTCCACGTGTATGATCCTGTCGGTGAGGTTCGTGTTTATCCAGTAGGGGTCCTCTTCCGTGTACGAGGCGTTCCAGTCCTCCCACTCGTCCCTGATAGAATCGAAATCCATGATCTCCCTTATGCGGTTGACATCCCTGTCGGTCACCTGGCCGCTCCTGTTGACGTCGGCGTGCCTGGCCGGGTCGGTGACCTCCAGGAACGTGGCGATATCGATATCGTTGACCACGCCGTCCCTGCCGAGAAAGCTCTCGTTCAGGAGGTCATAATCGTTGGGGAGGTCCGCGACGTTCCGGTTCTCCATATCCCGTTCTATGGTGCTGTTCTCGATGAACAGCATGAGGTCCGTTACCGCCCTCACGTCGGACTGGTCAAACACGCCGTCAAGGTCGAAGTCAAGGACGTTCAGGTGGTCCTGGACCTCGAGCATGTTATCCAGATACGCCGTCCTGTCCGACCAGGCCTCGGGATAACGGTCCTGGTCCCATTCGGCGAACTCATATCCCGCCGGGTTCTCTTCACACGCCGCGACCTCGTCAAGATACCATCCGCCTTCTATGAGACCGTCTCCGTCTATGTCCGCGTTCTCCAGATCGACGAGATGCCATATACCGGCCTCTTCGTCCTCCTCCAGGCTGTACCCCATATAATCGTAGATCCTCAGCCAGTCCTTCATGTCATCCTCATCGATCACGGTATCCTGGTTGACGTCGAAGCTGTGTTCTATCACCGTTTCCAGGAGATCCCGGTCAAAACCGTTCACCACGCCGTCCTCGTTTATATCGGCGCTTTCCAGGTCGGCGCTCGAGAGAGTGCTCGTCTCCAGGATATCGCGTATGACCTGCGCCATGTCGTCGATCTCGCTCTGGGTCGTCACGCCGTCGCCGTCGGCGTCCAGCTGTTCGAAGTCGAATATACCGGCAAGGGTCTGGAGGAGTTCCGCCTGGGTTATCTTTCCGTCCGAGTTCTTGTCGAGCTGGCCGAAGCTGAAAAGCTCGCCCAGTTCTCCCTCTAGCCAGGACTTTTGTGAATCCTCAAGCGAGACACCCGCGTAATTGGGCGCCCTCTCCGGCACTATGCCGAGTTTCTCCACCATTTCCTCGAGGAGTTCCTGCCGCGTGGCCATTGCCACGTCCGGGGTAAAGATCTCCTCTTTGAGGACCTTGGTCAGGAGCTCGAGTTTGGCGTCGAACGAACTTGCCACGTTCCCTTCCATCGTCTGGAGGCCGAGGTAATCGATGATCTCTTCAAGCTGGGCCTTGGCTTCCGGCGTGGTATAACTGCCGCTTGCGAGCATCTCATCCAGCGTCTCTATCTTTGCCTTCACATCCTTGGCCTCGAGGATCTTTTCTCTCTGGCTGTAGACGGTCTGTATGTCGTCCTCGGTTATCATCAGGTCACCGTTAATGTCCACCGCGTTATCCAGCACCAGTCTCATGGCGTCGTCATCGCCCGCGTCGAACACCCCGTCCCTGTTTATATCGCTCATGGTGAGCTGCCACAGCGAGAGGAACTCGCCGAGTTCCACGTTATCCATGGCAGTGTCTATGTAGAAGATGTCTTTCGCGTTCACCAGGCCGTCCTCGTCCGTATCACTTGGTACTACGAATTCGTCGACGTCTATTACTATCGGGTAGCCGTACCAGTTGATCACGCCTTCGGCTGTCTGGGTATAACCGGCCGTCGTGAGATACGGGCCGAAGCCTCTGCCGTCGAATATATTCTCATAGCCGGGCTGTACCGGTTCCGGATCGGGATCGCCTCCACCGATCTCTTCGGCGTGGGAGTACAGGTCGTTCTCTATCCGGGGCCTCTTGGGATCCTGGCCCAGCGGCAGCTTCATCGTTCTGACGATATAGCCGGCCTGGGAGAACTCGATCCATTTCTTCTGCTCTTCTTCTTCGGTCATGTCCACGGTGGACTCACCCGGATGCTGGATGCCTATGACGTCTCCTATCCTCAGGCTCTCATCATCGTCGTTCGCCGTGACCAGGTTCGACCTGTACACGTCTTCCAGCGTTATCGGCATGTTGAGCGCGCGGAACTTGACGATCCTTTCGGCGTCTTCCTGTCTCACCAGCTGGTCCTCGGTGAACGACATCATCCGGTCCCTCGCTTCCTGCAGGGCCTCGAGGTCGGCCTCGTCCACCACCAGGTCGTTCGTTATGTCCCGGATATCGTACTCCACCGGCTGGAGTATCGTCCGGCCGTAAACACACGGCTGGTCTTCGAGAATGCTCGGCCTTTCATGGATCTGGTAGTTGTTTATCTCCGTGAATATCTCTTCGATGAGGAAGACGTCCTGGGAATTAAAGATGCCGTCATTATTGATGTCATAATAGGAATTATCCTGTTGCTCCAGGCTGTTGGCGAAGATATCGATATCGTCGGACGTGATCTTACCGTCACCGCTGGAATCAAGCTCGGCGGCTATCATGAAACGGTTGATCCCGGCCTGCCTGTTATCGGCAAGGTCCCTGTTTATCAGGACCTGCCTGACGCTCAGCGGGTCATCACCCGAGGTGAGCGCGTTCATTTCGTCCACGAGGTCCTGCATCCTGACAAGGTCCTCGAGAAGCTCTTTGTCCGTGGTGTCATCGTCCGGACCGCCGTTATCGGAAGATTTGTCGTTAATGACGAAATCATTGTCTATATCCACGCGGCCCATGTAAGCACCCTTGACGGTATCCACGTCCTGTATATCCACGGTCCCGTCGGCGTTGAGGTCATACTTCTCGAACTGGTCTATGCCGGGTATGTCGCCGTCCGTCATCGCCTGCCTTATACCTTCGAACGTGCTGAAATCGTCGCTGGTGATGAAACCGTCCGAGTCCAGGTCAAGCATGTTGACGTAAGCCGGGTCGAAATGCATGTCCATGAGTTCCATGTCGGCATCGTCCACTTTGCCGTCCTGGTTAGCGTCTGCCGCGAGGATCAATTGTTCCGTGATCTGGTCCTGGGCCTGGTGATCCAGATACTCTATTATGGCGGCTATGTGGTCCAGGTCTTCCTGTGTCCTCCTGCCGTCGCCGTTGACGTCCACCGCTTCGAGCCGCGCTTCCAGCATGGCGACCGGCGCGTTGGCTATCCTGCCTTCCATCTCTATCATCTCGACCTTGAGATCGGCTATCTGTTGTTCCAGATATGCCGTATCAAGCTTGTCCACCAGGCCGTCCGAATTCATGTCCGCCGAAGCGATCGCATCTTTGTCCGCTATATAACCTTCGACAAAACCCGTGATGAGGTCGCGCATGTCATTGATCTCCCCGGCCTCGAGCGTGCCGTCGCCGTCCGAGTCCATCACCGTCTTGGCGCTCAGGGCTTCGGTCAGGAGGTCAAGGTCGTCGCTGTTTATCCGGCCGTTCGAGTTCACGTCGCATCGTCTTATCATGGACCCGGTCACCCCGAGAGAATTCTTGTAGACCGTCTGTATTACGCAGTCCCTGTCGCGCAGGTCTACCTTGCCGGACGCATCCACGTCGATGTAATATGCCTGGGCGTTACCGGCAATAGCGCGATCGTCCGCGTCGATCGACCCGTCCGCGTCCAGGTCGTATTTCGCGTAATCCTGCGCCGTCAGCACCCTGCCGTCTTCTACCCTTTCTTCTACGTTCTCCAGCATGGTAACGTCTTCTTCGGAGAACACGGTATCCCCGTTCATGTCGTACTTGTAGATATCGATCATCGTGTAAGCCAGTTCCGGATCGCTTGACGCATTGACAAAATCCATCTTGCCCTGGATATCGGCAATATCGGCGCCGTCGACCTTGCCGTCATTATTGACGTCCGCTTTCGCGAAGTCGTCAGGCGTAACGAGGGACTGCGGATCGGAGTACGGCCTGGCAAGGTTAGTAACGATCTCGTCCATTATGCTCAAGATTATGTCCTTTGTCCTCGCCCTGTATTCAATGGCATATTCGATCGCGTCCGCGTCCTGCATGTCCACGAAACCGTCGCCGTTGACGTCCGAACGCTGGGCCCAGGAATCGCTGAAATCGAGGTCCATGTATTCATCGATCGACTCGAAAAGATCGAGGTCGTCTTCATCGAACACGCCGTCGGCGTTGATATCGACCATGTTGGCCAGCATCTCGTCAAGCAGTGTCTCGTCATCTTCCGTCACCTGTCCGTCCTGATCGAGATCAGCGATATCGAACCTGAGATATTCGCTTCCCATCCTCGCCGCTTCTTCCACTATGAAGACATCCTCCTGGTCAGAGGTATCGTCCTGGTCGATATCAAAAGCCTTTCTGTCCGCCTCGTTCACGTTATTATCCCCGCTGACGTCCCCGCGGCTTATCCTGGCCATCGCCCGGACCACCTCGACAGAGGACTCCGCCTGCAGGTCATCGAGGGCGTTCAGTATCGCGTAATCCCACGCGTCCACTACGCCGTCGACGTCAAGGTCTTCCTCCAGCGTCGCATCCCTCAGCATCTCCTTGAGAGTGCTGCCGGTACCCAGCACAAAATCGTCAAAATCGGCCTTCTGTCCGGGGGCGCACACAAGACCCGCCTTGCCGCCCGTGAACGTGGAACTGGCAGCGGTGAACATCTCCTCGCCGTTGAGATAGAAAGTATATTCCCGGCCATTCGCTTCCACCTTAAGGTCGTACCAGGACGCGCCGGAAGTATCCAGCCTTCCTATCGAAGTGGTCTCCAGCCTCCTGTACGCTATCGTTGCCGGTTCTCCTCCGTCCACCACCTTGCGGAACTCTACGCGCTGCAGCTTGGGATTCAGGACGCACTCGTAATAGTTATCCTCGTCCTGGAAATGGAACATGATCCCGGCTCCGCCGGTTACCTTCGCTTTGGTCCTCTTGAGCCTGACCTGCGTTTCCAGGATGAAATCTTCCGCCTCGAGCGCGCCTTCGTAAACGATCCTGGCGCTCGATGTGCCCTCCTCAAGCTGGGAGCACCTGGAATCGGTTATACTCCAGTCCCCGGATCCCGCGGTCCAGTCGGGCAGGCTCGGTTGGTCGAAGCCCTCTTCTTTCAGGAGGAACTTGTAGAGTTCGCCGTCCTTCTCTTCCAACCCGTCGAGAGCCGCCAGTATCCTGATGATATCGCCGGTATCATACGTAGTATCGCCCACGCTCATCTCTAGAGAAGCTCCTTCAAGGAGAGGTATATCTTGATCGATTATCGTATCTATTAGACCTTCTTCCACGTAAAGCCTTATCATGCCGAGGTCCCTTGAATCCACGAGAGCGTCGCCGTTCAGGTCGCTCCTTGCAAGTTCATCCCTGCTCACCGTGTGGAATTCATCCGCTATCCCTTCCGCCAGGTCCACGGTAAGGGCCCTTCTCTCGGAGGAATCCAGCACGTCCATGCTCTGGCGGAGCGAACTGAGGTCTTTGGCGTCAATAAAGGAATCTCCGTTAACGTCCGAACGCGATATGAAATCTATCGTCTCAAGCATGTGCCCCAGAAGCTCAAGGTCCTCATCATCGATATCCCCGTCACGGTCGGCGTCCCTGCGCGCCTCCGCCTGGCTGACACTTCCATTACCGTCCGCGTCGAAATCGGCTTCACTGCCGGTTATGTAACCGTCCCCGTTCGGGTCAAGCGCGGTAAGGTCGTCAACGTCGACCTCGCCGTCAGAATTTATATCGCACTCGTTTATGAACACCTGCGCGGCGATCATCCTCTGTATCACCTGTCCGTCTTCGGTGGTGTACCGGTAATCACCGTTTATATCGTAAGCCGTCGGGACCGGTTCGGTAAGTATGAACTCTTCGATACTGACCGACATGTCCCTGGTGCTGGGGTTGGACATCATGAACATGACCTCATGTTCGGTGGCGTCGCCGTCAAATTCGATCTGGACGTAACCTTCCGTGGCCATGCTCGATGAGGTGCCCAGGCTGAAGGAAGAATGGTATTCACCGTCGACGTACACACTGAAATCAAGCACGGTAAGCGCGCTGCTGGAAGCCTTTATCGCCAGGTGGTATACGCCGGATACCTGCGGCACGATATTATACGAGAACGAGCCGCTCTTTTCGTTCGTGGTGATGGTCCCGTCTTTCGTGCTGAAACCTTCCAGGTCGTCAAAACTCCCGGCGGCGCTGTAGGTATCCCGTATCTCGTTCATATCGAACTGCGACCACGCTTCGAAATCGGCGTAGTTTATCGTCCCGTTGTTATCAAGATCGGCTTTCTCTTTCGCGCTTTCCGGGAGAATATATTGCGCGAGGTCGATGATCTTTATCCCGTACAGCGGAAGTTCCGTAACACCTGAAGAATCCGGCTGGACTATGGCCTGGAGTATATAATCGTCTTTGATCGTCACGGAGTAATCACCGCTTATGTCCGCGTAAGACCTTATAGCCTGGTCCAGGAGCGAGACATCCCTGTAATCCACCAGGTGATCTTCATTGATGTCGGCCGCGACAACGGTCTGGGTCCCGTATATACCCATGATATCGTCTATGAACGTCCTGATCTGGTCGAAACTGTCCAGGTCTTCTTTGTCGATCACACCGTCCGAGTCCAGATCGGCCGAAGATATGGTGAAGAGGTTCTCCAGCATTGTCCGCTCGTCCTCTTCCTCGTCCTCTTCTATGATCCCGTTGAAATCGCGGTCGACCCGGGCGAAGGTGTGCTGTTTCACAAGCTCCACGGTGACGATCTGGGTAAGATATTTGGCATCGAGATCGTCAGTCCTGCCGTCGTTGTTGAGATCCAGGTCCAGCCCCGTGGACCCGCCGCGAAGCACATTAAAGGAATTGATGTCTTCTTCGTCCAGCTTGCCGTTCGGGTTGTAATCGTATTTCGTCACCAGGTCCCGGTTGAAATCTATGAGCGTCCAGGCCAGGTCCAGGTCGCGGTTGTCCTTTATCCCGTCCTGGTTCAGGTCCATCAGGTCTATCTTGAGGCGTTTTATATCCTCTACATCGAGCGTGCCGTCGGGCTCCGTGGAACCGGCCGGCCCTGCAACATCGGCCTTGACCTCGAGCATGAGCCTCGACAGTATGGAACGAATGCTCGCCGCGGTCAGGTATTCGCCGGTGTCGGTAATGTTCGTTTCGTCAAGCTCGAGTTTTTCTTCGGCTCTGTTGAGCGTTATATCGAACGTCAGGCCTTCTATCCACACCTTGGGTATAAGCCCGGGCATTTCGCTGACATATGTCTCGCCGCCGGCCGCTTCAAAGGTATACTTGAACCTTTCTTCCCCTTCGATCATCCCGCGCGACGTCGCTTCCACCGTGTAAGAACTGCCGTGGATAACGATGTTCGCCGGACTGGAGGTAGTATATCCCGCGGCCACAAAAGCGGTATCCCTGGTAAGGATAAGTCTCTTTATGGTCCCCTCATCTGTGGTATAGTCACCTACTGCGGCCGTGTAGCTTATCTGCGTTTCTTCGAACACTACGCTGTCGCCGTTCGAGACCTCGGTGCTGTAGCCGCCATCTTTGCGCTCGAGGATGAACTTCTCTTCCACACCGTCATAGCTTACATCATAATCTTTGCCGTAAATGGTCGTTTCGGTGTCCGTTTCCATGACCTCCATTTCCGGCCTTTCAAGCGCGTTCAGGTCCATCAGGTTGAACTTCTCTATCGTGTCTTCATAGGTAAGCCTGTCATCCTCGTCCGGATATCCGTCACCGTCGAAATCCACGGCCTGGAGAATATCTTCCCGGTATACCGGCGAAGAATATATGCGCCTGTACACGTCATCCACTTCCTCCGCTTTCTCCTCAAGATCGGCAACTTCGGCATGTTTTTCCTCGAGCTCCCTTATCATCGCGTCGATGTCGCTCTTATCCAGGATGCCGTCGCCGTTGTAATCCAGCGCATTGAAACTCTGGTAGGCTTCTTCGAGGGCGGTAATGTCCGCCTCGTCCACTTCCTCGTTGTCGTCCGACCTGACGGCAATATACGAATTCCCGAGCTCCAGGAGCATGCCTTCGACCGTCTCGCTCTCCGTGATCCTGCTGAAAAGGAGCTCCCCGCCCGCGGTATCGCTTATCATGTAAAGGTCGTTTTCGACCTGCACGCGGCCTTGGGTATCCTCTGCGTAACTGGCGCCGGTGGTCGAAAGTTTGATCTTACCGTCGCTTGTCCGGAGGATGGAATAGGTAATGCCGTCCTTCAATGTGACCATGCTTCTCGTGTAGGAGGAGGTGAACTCCACATCCTGCGGATCAACCTCGGAAAGCTTCAGGGAATTCGTCTCGGGATCCCTGGCGATCGTGTAACTCGTCTCTCCTATCTCCACCTCGTCCCTCTCATCGGAGCTCTGGTAGAGATCATACCCGTTATCGAACACGTATCTTCCGGTGAGGTAATCGTAGGTCACGTTGTAAAGCGTCCCGCTCAATCTTATCGGCGGCTCGTCCGGCGCGCTGGAGAAGCTCCTGGTGAGGTTGATCTTGAGGACCCCGCCTTCCTCTATCTCTCTCACTTCGTACCGGACCGTATCTATGCGGAGGAGCGCCCAGCTATCCTCCTCGGATCTGGCGTCACTGTACCAGACCTTCAGATCATGTATCCCGTCATCGTAAGTGAACTTGTAAGTCGTATAGCCGCCCTGGGCCAGGAGTTCCACGTCATAGTCCTTGCCGTCTATCTCGACAGAGCCCTGACCGGCGACTATCGGGGAAGAATCATATTCGTCCCTTTCGTCGAGCCGCACGGTCTCGCCCTCGGTCTCGTCGGTGGTAACGGTCACTTCATATGTCCTGCCGTCTATATCCACAAGGTGCTCCCCGAACATTATGTAGCTGTAATAGACCGTACTGGTGTCCTCGTTCTCGCCGTCCGGCATGTAGATGAAGTTACACGTTTGGGCGCCGCGTTTCCTCACCATGTAAGTCTTACCGTTCACCTCTATCGGCGTGTCCGGGCTGGCCTCGGCGGTATGCACCTTCGTAAGCGTGATAACTTTTGAGACCGGGTGGACGTAGATGTCATACAGCGCGTTTCCCTCAAGCCTTACGGTCCTGCGCAGGTCATCGCTTTCAAAGACCTCGCCGGTCGACGCGTTCTCGAACGTGTAGATATCCCTGTTAAAGTCGTAACTTACGCGGTAAGCTATCTCGTCAACCTTTACCTGGCCGGAGCTGAAGATGAGCTCGCTTTCAAGGTGGAGCTCCTCGAGCGCGAAGAGGTCCGAATCGGGATATCTTTCCACCGCGTACGTGTTGCCGGAGATATTGATCAGGTTCGTACGCGCCGCGCCGGAATACGTGGGCTCGCCGTCCAGCTCGCCGCTGGCCGCGAGAACTTTAAGCCTGTGGCTGATGTAAGAATCGATACCGTTATCTACCGTGAAATTTCCCGTCCCGGCGTCCCTCGTAACGGCGTACAGGTCTCCTCCAAGCAGGATACACTGCGCGCCGAGATCATAAGAGCTCATCGTAACGGAAACAAGCGCGAGCTCGCCCTCGGCACCCTCGACAAGTTCGTACTCGATGCCGTCTATCTCGACGGTCGAATAGACGCCCATGCCTTCCGCATAGGTGCATCCATTCAACAGGAGGTCTATACTTTCATCGGCGTCCGTAAATATGTCGAATATTCTTCCTCCCACAGAGACTACGCTGTTGGCGGAACTCTCGGTGGTATATCCCGCCGCTATCTTATCCTTGACATAAAGGACCCTCGCGCTCCCGTCGGAAAGGGCCGCTGCCGTGTATCCGCTCATATCCAGCGGCATCCCGTCCGGCGCGTCCAGTGCGCTGTAGGCGCCGTCGTACGTCACGTAACAGGTGGTCCCATTCTCGAGCTTGAGCACCTCGAGCGCCAGGTATGCCGGGTCCACTTCGGGGGCCTCAAGGACAAGCTTGATACTCCCGTCGGTCTCCTGGATATTATAATTTATTCCGTTTATTACCGCTGTGGTGGTGAACTCGCCGCTCCAGTCTCCCCTGGTGACCGCGTATGTCGTGTAACCGCCGCTCGTACCGGTCACCTTTATCATGTATTCCGTTCCGTCAATGGCGATAAGTTCGTCGGCTACCTTCTTGGCGACCATTTCGAGTGAAGTAGCTACCGGAGTCCCGTCAAGGGTGGGCTTGATATACTCGAGCTGGACGTCTCCCGAAGCATCCTCAGTGACCACGTAGCGGTACTCTTTCAGGTCTATATACTCCGTTCCACTTTCGTTGAAGCTCGTATACGTCCTGGAAGCGCAGGAGAACTCGTACCGGCCTTGTGCATTTCTAGTCACGCTGTACTGCGTTCCCCTGGTCCTGATGCCCTGGTATTCTTCCACTACCTCTATTACCTCGTCCGCGAGCGCGGTGCTCTCTTTGCCTTTCGCCTCGAGCGATATCTGGCCCGTCCCGGCGTCTTCCAGGATGATATACGCGTACCCCTCTATCACTACTTCTTCGCCGGGCGCGTCGCTCAGAAAAGTCTTCGCGCCGTCCGTTACGGTATAGGTATTGTCGGCGTTCTTGACGATCAGGTATTCTATGGCGCCGACCTTCACGGCGCCGTCGGCGATCTTCCCGGTGGAAAAGAGTTCGGTCAGGGCCGTCTTCGCCCCGTTCACTTCGAACGCCACGCCGTCCAGGAGGACTACATCGCTGCCCGTTTCGCTTCTGAACAGGCGTCCGTCCTCCGCCGTGAATACGTGCGCGTTAGTGGTAGTATCAAAACTGTAGAGATATTCCTGGCCGTCCACGGCGCACACGCCTCCGTTGATAACGCCGGCAATATCTTCCCTGGCCAGCGTAATAGTATCATTTTCTTCATCCTCTGTTATCGAGTACAACAGGCCGTTCAGCCTTACCTTGCCCGTCGCGGGATTCGAGGCGTACTGCCTGAGGCCGTCATCGAAGATGAACTCGCCCTGTTTGCTGTCCGCCGAGACCACGTATTCTTTGCCTTCCACTTCGATCGCGTATTTGCCCACCGGTATGCTGCGTATCTCTTTAAGCGCGATGTAAGCGACCTGCGTTGCCGGGTCTCTTCCTACAACGTACGTGCGCATCCCTATCTCAAATTCTCCTTCTTCGTCCGCGACGTACTCTTTCTCGCCATCGGTTACCGTAAATAGACCGGTCTGTTCGTCCTCCATGATGAGATAGATCTCGCCGTTAAGGCTCACAGCCGTACCGTCGGTTATCCGGCTTTCGTCGAACGTCTCGATAATATCCACTGTGCGTTCATCCGCGTCGAACAGGCTCATGAAATCGATACCGTCTATTACCAGGTCATCGCCGCGGTTTATCGCCGTCCGGCTTGTCCCATCGGTGACGGTGAAGGTGATCTCGCCGGTGATGTCGGCCCTTTCCACTTCGTCCTCGGAGATATCATACTCGAACATGGTGATTATCTTGCCCAGCATGACGCTGTCCGCGTCGGTTATGTAACCGTCGCCGGTGAGGTCCAGGACGCTCAGCGCGTCCACGTAATAATCGGCATCCTGAAGGTCTATCTCGCTGTCACCGTTGAAGTCCAGGAGATACTTGCCCGAGATCTTCTCGTACGCTTTCTCCGTCATATAGTAAAGGGCTATGTCGCGGATCCTGTCCACGTCGTTGAACTGCGGGTCGAGGTTGTTGCCGAGCTTGCCATCATTGCTGGTATCGTTCTCGTCTATGACCTCTTCCATGATCGCGGTATCTTTCGCGTCTATGACATTATCGTTATTGAAATCCACCCTGTCGTCGAACCCTGCGTCCAGATCGGTCTTGCCTTCAAGCCCCCTGACATAATCCACATCGATATCGTCCACGACATCATCACCGCTGATGTCATAGGTATCAATGAGCGCTTCGAGCGTCTCCGCGTCATGCTCGGTTATCTCCCCGTCACGGTCGGTATCGAAATTGGTAAGCTGGAAGCCGGAACGGTTCACGTAAATGTCCCTTGCCTCTACCGGCCTTATACCCGAGGTGTTCTTGAAGACGAACTTCACTTCGTGCGTGCCTTTGGTAAAAGGTATGGATACCGAATTCTCCGCGTACCTGTCGGATGAGGAGTCCACGAGAAGCGATTCGATAAATACGTCATCAACGTATATCCAGACCAGATACCTGAAATCTTCGTCCAGGGCCTGGCCCTCTATGTTCCTCGCCGAGAGCCCCACGAAATAATCATCGGTATCTTCCAGCTCGAACGTATACGTTAACGAAGCGCCTTCCGTATCTGCCTGGGCCGCTTTCCTGTCCACGGACCCGGTGAAACCGTCCATCTGGCAGCTCGACGCGTAGATCCTGCGCGCGAGGACCGATTCCCCGCTGCGCGAGGTCGAATCCGGCCACATAAGCGGCGCGCTCTCGTCATACGCGCCCGGCCATATGGTCTCGTACAGCGCGCGGACCAGGTCCACATCCGTCGTGTTCACCACGCCGTCACCGGAAAGGTCGTTCTGGAGATAATTATCGTAACTGTTAAGTATTATGGCCTGGTCTTTTTCATCTACCCTGCCGTCACTGTTTATGTCCGCCGCGTCCATGGCGTTCTGCAGGAACATGGCGGCGTTCGTAACGCTGTTCTTGGCTTCATAGGCGTAAAACTCATCTTTCAGCTCGAGGAGGAGCTCGAGCCACTGGATATCCTCTTCGTCCGTTACGCCGTCCTGCGTGAAATCGAACAGCACGTCAAGCGAGTTCAGGGCTTCCTGGAAGTCCTGGACATCCTGCGCTTCTATATAACCGTTATTCACGTAGTCCAGATAGGTCGTGGTGAAATCGCCCCCGTGCAGCGGATAGACCTGTTTAAGCCAGCTGGTGTCACTCTCGTTCACCCTGTAATCGAACTCGAGGGCCTTGTTCTGCAGGTAAGAGTTATAGGCATAATTGGCCATGTCCTGCAGGAGCTCTTTATTGGCCAGGTCGATCTCGAGCATCTCGTCCTGGTTCTCGTAAACATCTATGACCGTATTAAGCCTTGACCAGTCCTCGAAATCCACTTCCTCGTCCCCGCTCATGTCGGCCTTATCTATCATCTCCTGCAGCGCAATGATCTCGGAAAGCGCGGCGCTGTCGTCTTCGTTCACAAGCCCGTCCGCGTTTATATCAGCCTTGGGGAGCTGCCTGATGCTCACGGCGCCTTCCTCATCGGTCAGCACCTCGAACATGGTCCCTCCGATCACGACGACCACCGTGCCGTCCACGTCGATGCTTGTATACCTCGTCCCGTCCACCCTGTCCTCGAAAACGTAATCGCCGTTGGCTTTCCGTGAAATATTATAATCAGCCGCACCCAGTGACACCGTCCTTTCCCTGAGGCCTATCGTCATGTCTTCATTTCTTTCTATGATGAAAAGGCTGTCCGCCAGGTTCACGAAACAATCGGCCGCGGTCGTAAAGACAGTGCTCACGTATGAAGTGCCTTCTTCGATATCGGTGAATACGTAGGTCTCGTCATCGCCGTTAAAAACATATTCATATGTCCTGTCGTTGACCTCGATACCCTTCTCCCGGACCTCGAGCATGCCGCTGGCGGCATCGAACGCCAGGTCATACAGCATGCCCTCTATGTTAAGCATATTATCGAACGTGCTCGTGTACGCCTCACCCGTTGAATCATTGGTGAAGATGAACGTTCTTTCGTTACTGTATTCGCGGACACATTCCAGGACCGGCGGTTCCATGGACGTGAACTCGTATTCCGAGTCCACCATTACCTCATCGGGAGATCCGTGATACAGATAGACGTATGTGGAATACGCGCCGCTGGCGAGGTCCAGCATCTCTTTCTTCGCGATCCTTCCTTCCGCGTCATAGAAATAAGTTACCGCGTAGCCGTTCTCGTTCTCTGCCGTCTTCTCCTCAAGCTCCCACCCGTTGCTCAGGACGTTAAGGTCTACCATTTCTCCGTTGTGGTCGAACACTTTTTGCTCGGCCTTCTGCGATCCTACCACGCCGGCCCTCGATCCGTCTCCCGCTTCGACCGTATATACGCCCGTATAAACCGTTACCGTCACCGTTTCAGCGTCCCAGTCATAGGTGGAATAGGTCTCGCCGGCAATATCATAGACAAGTGTCACCCTCCCGTAACCCTGAGAGTCGTGATCTTCCTCGAGATACTCAAAGACCTTGCCGTCCGAAGTCTCTCTCTTGAGGAATCCCGATCCCGGATGATATTCGGCCACTTCACCCGTACCGGCTTCCGTATGGATCGTCAGTTTACCGGAGGCGCTATACTCGAACGTGTCGGTAAGGATATCGGTAACAATATACCTTTCTTTAATGGACGAGATCGTGTGCCCCAGGCCCGTGCTTTCGGTATGATATTCGTAGCTGTACTTTTTGCCCGCGGCAAGGTCTTCGCGACCTGTCAGCCTGCCTTCGGCGTCATAGACCTGTTTCGCCTGGAGGCTCACGCCGCCGGCCTGGTATTCCGTCGCGCTCTTCAATGTCCAGCCATTGGAGTCCGGATCGAGGTTGATATTCTCCTGGTCATGGTAATAGGTGTATGTGGCGACGCGCTCGGACAGGACGATACCCGCTCCCGCGGCGTCTCCCGGCTGAACGGTGTATTCCCCGCTGTATACGTCCACCACGACAAGGTCCGTGCTCCAGCTGTACTTCCTGTACGTGTCCGTATCCGGATCGAACGCGATCATCACCCTGCCGAACCCGAGTTCATCATGGTCCTCGTCGTAATACTCGTATATGGCCCCATAATCCACTACTCTCCTCATGAGCCTGCCGGATCCCGCGTAATTGGTGTAATCCGCCTGGGCCAGGGACGTGTAGTCACCGATCATCTGGCCCTGGTCGTCATACTGGAAGAACTTGTTGATGAACCCTGTTTCGCTGTCGTATTCCCTCTTGCTCGTGGTGTAACCGCCGGTCGGGTGATACGAATAGGTCGTGTAAAGGGCCCCGGCTATTTCCTCTTCCCTGGCAAGGCGCCCTTCCGCGTCAAATGTCTTTGATTCCATTACGGTGCTGCCGTCGGCGTCATAAACGACCTCTTTCACTATGACCCAGCCGTTGGTATCCAAGTCCGTATCCGTCTGGTTACTGTTGTGTTCATATATGTACGTGGTCATACGTTCGGCCTCGTCGACGTCGTTCCAGAGCTCATCCCACAGGCCGGTGGTATATTCCCCGGCGAACACCTCTACCTTGACCGTATCGCCAGACCACTCATATGTCCTGTAAGTAGTGTATTCGGCGTCATATTCCAGGACCGTCCTGCCGGATGAGCTTGTCTCAAAATCCTCTTCCAGGAATTCGCGGACGTCACCGGTGGTATAAATACCCTTCCTGATAAGCGCTCCAGCTCCGGTGGTATAGTATCCCGCGGTCAACCCGCCCGCCGTGCTGGTGGTCATCCGACCCGTTGTCAGGTATTCCTCTTCTCTTACCAGCTCATCCGTGCTGAGCTCATACTCTTCCATCACGCTTACGACCGACTCATTTGGTGAAGCGTGATACTGATATAGATAATACCTGTCTTCGTCGGGCCTGGTCTCTTTCGCGAGACGTCCTGTCCCGTCATATTCACGGGCCAGTGTGGTATACACGCCGTTCGTTGAATAAGCGGCAGCTGTCCTTATCACCCAGCCGTTCGTGGCAGGGTCGAGGTTGGTCGTGTATGTGCCATCATAGACGTATGTCGCCCTCCGCTCCGTCAATGTGACGTCCACCAGGAGGTCCTCGCCCTGATTCGTGTATTCCCCGGAATACACGTCAACCGTTACCTGGGCGGCGTCCCAGGCGTAGGTAACATAGGTATCCGTTTCTTTATGATAGACCAGTGTTTCGCGGCCGCGGCCCATCTCGTCGTGATCCTCGTCCAGGTATTCAAAAATATTGCCGAAACTGTCCAGTGCCACCCTGACCCGCCCGGAGCCGTAATCCCCTATACTCTGGGTGAGCTGGGTGGTATGTTCGGCCGAAAGCGCTCCAAAATTTACCGGGGCGACAGTGAACGTCTCTTCCCCTATAGTTATGCTGTCGGTATCAGTGGTATAGACGCTTCCTATTGTAATCTCGCTCGACATTACCTCGCCGACTTGGGAACTCGCTTCTTCCGGTTTCTCACTCAGGCGTATATCTTCCGTGTCCGGATCGGTGAATATGTCGTAATCCTTGCCGAGAACGGTGATCGCGGTGTAGGAACCGGTCGTGTATACGTTGTCTCCCGAGATCATGGTGTATCCGTCGACTTCCTTGATGACATCGTAGACCACGCCCTCCAGTTCTATCCTCTGGTTATACGTCGTAGTGCTTCTTTCGGGTTCCATGGAGAGGGTGACCGCTCCCGAGGCGCCGTCCACCGTTATCTCGTACAGGATCTCCGTGCCGTCGACCGTCATCGTTGCCATCTGGGTCTCGAATTCCACCGAAAGGTCCGGCACGGACGTGACGGTAGTGGCCTCCGTGGTCATTACCGGAGCGAACGACAGGACGTCGCCGTTCGTCGAGAACTCGGCTTTGTAAAGCGCGGTATATCCTTCGCCGTAACTGGCGGCGACTATTTCCTCTTCCTCGGGCGTGCTCGATGTCACGTATGGTTCCAGGTTTATCTCGAGCGTCACCGGATCTTCCCATATCCTGTATACGTTCCCGGCGCCGGAATCCATCGTTACCGTGCTGTATTCGTTATCTATAACAGGTGACTTATCGACGCCCGCGATGAACGTGAGCGAGAAATCCCCGCCTCCGTCCACTTCCGTGGTATAGACACCACCCTCGATGACGACGAAAGCGTCAGCATCCTTTTCCACCTCATTCGGCACTTCTATCAAAATGATCTTGCCCTCATCGACACTGGTCGCATAGGAACCTTCTCCTATTATGAAGAGGCCGTTCTCTTCCGCGGGTTCAAGCGCCCCGTGGCTGTATGCCGATATGGTGTACTCTCCGGGGAGCGTCTCATCCAAGAGGTAATACTCGCCGTCTATATCCACCAGGCGCGCATCCTCTGAGGCGGCTTCGGCGGATACCTCGACCAGGGCCAGTTTTTCTTCTCCCTCGAGCTTCACTATCCTGAATTCATGGAGGGTCTCCGTCTCGTCCTCAAAGGTCACGGTGTTGTCGATATTGTTCACCTCGACGGTGTAAGCGCCTCCCTGGATGGCAACGGCCGTATAATCTCCTTCAACACCCTGGATCTCGTAGGTGTGATCCTCGAATCTTACAAGCCGCGCGTCTTCCTCCTCGACCGCGGAATCGAACTTCCGTCGGAGTACCAGCTCGCCTTCCGCGCCCTTTTCCACGAGATAGATCGTCCCGCCGAGCATGACCTCGTGCTGGACGCTCGTGGTGAAATCGGAGCTGTTCATCAAGTTCACGAAGTCATGTTCCCCGCCGGTGGTCGCGGCTATCGTGTACAACGCCTCGCCCACCTTTATAATGCGCCCTGCTATGGACCTTGCCGCGTCGACCCTTCTTGTCAGTTTGATGCGCTGGGCGTCCAGTTTTTCTATGTCATATTCTTCGCTGCCTATGGCGACCTTGGAAGCATCATTATCCACGACCGGATCCGGGCCCCCTGTAATAGCGGTAATAGTGTATGCTCCGGCACTCCCTTCTACAAGATAGATCTCCCCTTCGACCAACAGGTACCTGTCCTCTTCGGGCCCGTGCCGGTCGACGTGCAGCGACAGCACTATCTGGCCCTCCGCCGTCTCGCTCACGTCATAGACCACCGAACCCGGCGTGGTGTAGGTCCCGCCTATCGTGAGACTGCCGGCATCTTCAAAGTAATCCGTGCTGTCCTCTATGCGGATGATATCATTCGCCGTTACGGCGCCGGTATCCTGGACCTCTTTGAGTACTACCTGGCCGGCTTCCTCGATAACGTAATACTTGATATGAGCGTCTCCCAGCTCGACGATGCCGTCAGTGACCTCTCTTGTATCGCCGGGCGTCTCGACATCGGTGAACACCCCGGTCTCGTCATCGTAGAGATAGGCCTTCCCGCAGGCAAAGACAAGCGCGTCTTCCTCGGCGAGGAATTCCCTCGTTTGCCTTGTAAGGATAACTTCCCCGTCTTTTTCGATCACGAGGAATTCGTAATTTCCGGCGCCGAGCGTTACCCGGCCGTACTCATCCGACTCGGTCGAAAAGACGCCTTCAGTGAATATATAGGTAGTATAATCCCCGCTTGATCCTGTTCTCGTATCCGTCGTCACCGTATATTCGTTCTTATCGTCCGGACCGGGATCTGACACGGTCGGATCATAGAGGTCCACTATCCCGCCGGATGAGGCGGTTCTCTCTGTCTGGAGTATCCTCTGGTCTACCTCGTTCACGAAACCGTCCTGGTTGAGATCCGCGCCTATAGCGTATCTTGAATCCTCCACGAAGACCTTCTCGATCTTCACCGGGTCCATATGCGCGGCATTGGTCCATTCGAACCTTACCGTCTGTGTGCCGGTGGTGAACATGCCCTGCGCGATGCTTAGTTTGCCCTGCGCGGAGGCGTCCGCTCTCGGGAGAACGTCAAAATACCCGAGGAGTTTTTCCTCGCCGACGGAAGGCACCAGGGTGGCCTTGACGGCCATGGGTATGAATTCCGCCTCTTCCCCTTCTTCCACTTCCATGGCGGCTATTTCAAGCCCCACGTTGTAATAACCCGAGGTACTGGCGTCTATATCAAAGGCGAACTCCCCTGAAAATTCTGTCGTCCACTCGCCTATGACCACCGGTTCGATATGACCTGACCCCAAAGCGTACGTGACAGTATTCGTATCCATGCTGTTAAGGATATTGTTGGCATCGGCATCGCACCTGTAGACCTCGCCGGCCGTTATCCTGCCGCTCACCGTCATGAATAAATATTCCCGGGTCCCAATCGTGACAAGACCATCTTCGTCACTGGTATAAGTCTCGGAAAGATCCGTCTCCTTCACAGTGAATCTACCGTCCTCATTATATTCGGCATAGAAATCCTCGCCGTTCATGTTCACAAGCTGCATCCGGTCGACTACCGGGACCAGCTCGTTGAACACGAGGAGGTCTTCCCTGTCTATGACATTGTCGCTATTGAGATCGGCGCGGTAAAGCTCGCCGACCTCTTCCAGGCCGAGGTTGGAAAGGATGATATCCTTGTCCCTTCCATCCACGGTCCCGTCAAGGTTTATATCCTGCGCCTTGGCTTCCACTATAGAGAACCCGCCCGCGATGCTGGTAAGAATGATGAAATCCTTGCCTTCAAGAGTGACCGACTTTTCCAGGGCTTCCGCCACGAAAGCGCAGGTATCGCGATCATAGAATATAAAACTGCCGTCCGCGTGTTCCACCACTCCGTAGGCATACGGCGTGCCGTCTATCTCGACCTCCAGCTCACTGGTCCCGGCAGTGTCCGGCGTAAGGTTCTGCCAGGCGATCATATCGTCCCTGTCTATGTCAAGGTCCCCGTCCAGGTCAAAACGGCCGCTGTAATCGTCATCTCCCGAAGTAAGCCCTGTTCTTTCCAGGATCTCCGCCAGGTCAAAAGTATCGACCGTCCCGTCGGCGTTGGTATCTGTCGCTTCGCGCCTTGCAAGTTCCACTTCACCGTTATCCGCCGGGAGGGCCATGAACTCCTCACCGTACAGCTCGACTATGCCTTCATGGCTCACCACCGGATCGTGACCCACTTCATATACCGTTACGATCCCGTCGCCGCAGTAAGCTACGAGGAAGTCATGCGGCGTGATCCCTATAACGATCGGGACCTTCCTCACATATCCTTCCCTGAGCGCCGAATCGTACCAGGCGATAACATCTTCCTCGTCAACGACGCGGTCGTCGTTGATATCGCACCTCAGGTCTTCACGGGTATTGCGCACGACTACATCTTCTATCGTTATCGTCTCGGTATCCTCAAAATCATCGTCGTTGCCCCAGACAAGCCGTATTTCGTGAATTCCCGCTCCGAGCTGGATGCCGCCCAGCACGCCGACATTCCCGCTTGAAGTGCTTTCTATGTCAATGACCATATCCCCGAGGTAGACCGCGTTGTCGAAAACTCTCACCAGGAACCTGTGGCCGGCAACCACTCCCCGGATGCCCGCTTCAAAATCGTAAAGGCCGGTTGATGGAAGCTCGAACTTATAAGTCGCGCTTTCGTCGTCATTGACGTTGGAGATCGTACCGTCTCCCACGATCTGCCACGAAAGCCCTTCCGTGGTGTAGTACCCATCACCGGCCCTTCTTTCGCTGAAGGTGAAATTGTTCACCCTCATCAAAGTCGCATCATACTGCGTGATAAGACCGTCCATGTCCACGTCGGAAACGCGGCGCTCCACGAGAAGCAGCTCGCCTCCAAGGTTCTCCGTTACTACATATTCGATCCCTTCAAGCTCCACGAGCTTACCGCCGGATCCGGAATGGACCGTGACAGGTTCCTCGTCTTCGAGCGTATCCTCATCGATGAAGATATACTCGCCCGTGTTCTCTTTATCTATCACCACGTACGTCTTGGCCCCCGCCGCTATCCTGCGGATATCCTTCTCGCTCGGCGCCAGGTCATGCCACTTCAAGATGTCTTCTTCATCCACTATCCCGTCCAGGGTAAGATCGGCGGCAAGGTCTATATCGGCCCGTCTTACCGCTACACTCTGCAGGCTTATAGTGATATCATTCACGTACTGTCGGCAAACAAGGGTGATATTCTCAAGCGGCTCATCGACACTGCACGTCAGCTTGCCGGAGAGGAAAGACCTTTCATCTTCCTCAACGACATAGACCGTGAACGGCGATACTTCTATGGTTCCGAGGAACGCGCCTTGTGTTTGTTCTTTGCCGCTATATACATCGAACTCATACGTGAACCCGTACGGTATCATCGTGCCGTTCGTTTCGTCCAGGATGGGATCCAGGAAGAGTTCTACTTCATAGGTGCCCGCGGCGAGTCCCGCCGTGTCATAGATCACCGACAGGTCGTCACCTTCACCGGGAGTGGTCGTATAGATGCGGCCGTCGGAAAGTGCCGTAAAATCATTGCCAAGCTCGACGTATCTGGAAGCCTCACGCACGACTTGAGCTTTTCCGGCCTCCTCGAGCACCTTCCCGAGATCCGTAATGTCGACTTCCCCGTCTTTATTCACGTTCGACCGGGTCCGCTCGCGGATCGATACCTGGCCGGTCGTCTCATCCAGCGCCACTTCGCACGTTCCCTCAAGATCAAGAACGTATTCCCTTACCTCCACGCCTTCAGGACCCGTATCCGCAAGCGTATAGGCAAAAGCCTCGCCCGGTATAAAATAAGGCACGGCCTCATCTATAGTATAAATAATGCCGGATTCGTCTATGACCTTGAACGTGCCGTCGAAGTTAAGGAATACCGAATACGTCTCGGTACTGCCGTCGGCTTTCTCCATGACGACCTTACGGGTATCCGCGGTAGCGGGCCTTGCTTTCTGCCAAGCTTCGGAATCGGCGCCGTCCACTATACCGTCGCCGTTCAGGTCGCACGAAACGGATGCCCTGCTGTCGCGCAGGTACACGTTCTCCACTGAAAGCTCCGCGAGCTCCGTATCGCCCAGTTCCGCCGCGTTCGTCCACTCCAACTCGATAGTATGCATGCCGGCATCCAGCTCCGTGAGCAGGATCTCGTCCGTCTGTGACTGGAGCGTGTCCTGCTCGATCCTCAGGTACCCCTTCTTCTCGCCGTCCACAGTTACCGCTATATCGAACCTGTATCCATCGTTATCGGCGACAAGATCCCTCGCCGAGATCCCCAGAATATAATCGGCTCCTTCGGTCACCGCGAACTCATATTCAAGGCGGCCGTTGTGGCTCCCTGCCAGGCAATCGTCTTTCGTGATGGATACGGAGCCATCTTCCATGCCGACGTCCCACGCGCTGGCCGCGCCAGAGAAATCGACAGCGAATTTCAGCCTGGAATAAAGTTCCATGGAATCCACGAGTTCCGTGACATCCGCATGATCCACAAAGGAATCCATGTTAAGGTCCGCTGCCACGTGTTCTGAAACGAGGAGCTCGCCGGTCGAGCTGTCCAGGCGGATCACGTATTTGCCGTCATGCAGCTCCACCGTCCTGCCGGACGCATCAGAGACATAGTGGAGTTTGTTCTCGGGGACCGGATCATCGTCGAGGAACGTGTACCGTCCGTCGGCGAGGCGCGTCACGTAATAGGTGGTCGTGCTCACGGTCCCTACTGTTATTTCAAAGGAATCTTCCTCCGCGGGGCTTTCCCTGTCCATCAGGACCAGGTCACTAACGGTGACCGCTCCGTCCGAATCGAGATCGCAAAGCGTGTCCACCCTTTCGTCCCTTACATACAGGCCCTCCAGTGTTATTTCGTTGTCCGCCGAAAGCAGATGCCTGTTATCCCAGGCGACCTCCACGGTATGGGTGCCCGCGGTAAGGTCGAACATGGCCGTTCCAGTCGTCTCGCCGGGTTCAATGGCGATATTCCTCTTCACATCGTCATTTCCGTCTATTACGAGCGCGAAATTGGCGCGATAGTCGGGATGCAAGGCGTCCAGCGCGGGTCCCGCGATATTGACACCGATACTGCACGTCGAATCTTCCTGGACCGTGAATTCATATACCAGTGTGTCGGCGTTATTACCCGTCCCCGCGGTGGTATAGAACTTCCCTATGATCACATCCGCATCATCCGCCGTATATCTCCACGCGTCGCCCGTCTTGTCCATGAAATCTGCCGCGTTGATCCGGACGTTGGTAAATCCTATCTGATCTTCAAGGTGTGCCCTGTCACCGGAGTCCACCCCGCCGTCAAGGTTGACGTCCTGGATAAGATGGTCACTGGCGACGATCTGGTCTTTTACGTTAAGTTTCACGTACAGCATCCTTCCGGACGGGAGGACCGCTATGCCGGTCCGGCTGTCGGTCACGGCAAGAGTGCTATACAAACCGTCGTATATGGTAAAAGAACCGTCATAATTCCTTCCCGCATAGTACGTGGTGCCACCGGCCATTATCATCGCCAGGTCCTGCGTGGATATCTTCTGCAGCTTGAGCGCGTTCACATCATCGCTGTCGAGCAGACCGTCCTCGTGAATATCATATTTTACGTCGAACATGAAGACGTCCCTGATGAGGAGGGAACTCTCGGAAGTATAATCGCCTCCTACCCACTCAAAGCCGATCGTATGCCCGCCTTCTGTAAGGTACACGGGCACGGAGAACTCCTCTTCGGCATAGGCATCCCTTTCGATCGCCTCTATCCCTTCCAGCTCGCCGTCGAGATAGACCGCTACTTCGAAGTTACCGCCTTCCTGAACGCCCATACCTTCAAGCGCGCTTAACCCCACGTAATAATCGCCGCTATAGTCGGCCTCCAACTGGTAGGTTATCCGGTCGTTGAGGGCGGTTCCTTCCATCGCCAGTCCGTTCTTTTTCCACCCTTGCTGCGAAGGACTGAGGTTTTCAGACTCAAATTCCTCGTAATCAGCGCCTGCAAGAGAAACGTGGTCGTACAGCCAGCCGTAACGGAAGAGCGCTCCGTCCTTCCAGTCGACGGCGCCGTCCTTGTTGAGGTCGGCGCTGTTCAGCCTGGCAAGGGTTATATGCCCTTCCTCATCCGGACCGTCTATCCAGTAAGCGGCCTCTTCTTCGTTTATCTCGGCATCTATCAGCTTGTTGTCCGAGTAAGACTCGCGTACCTGGCCGTCTTCCATCAGGAGCTTGAATGAACCGTCATACTCGCGGATAATATAAGTAGTATAATTTCCTTCAATGACGGCGGGGTATAAGTTGCTGCTGGTGGCGAACTGCTCCATGAAGATCTCGTAATCGTCCATGTCTATGAAACCGCTCCCGTCCAGGTCGCCCCTGTAATCGGCTTTTCTCAGGAAGACCTCCTTGACCGAAAGGGCATCGCCGGCGCCTTTGATCTTCAGTGTGATATCATGCGTGCCGAGGTCAAGCAGATCGCAATCGATCGTGGCAAAGGCCTGCGTGTAATCGGCGCCCGGTGTTGCCAGTATAGTAGCGGCCTTCGTTTCCATGCCGTCCACATACAGTTCGAACTCATACCTGTACCCGGCAGCCGGCATCTCCCCCTCGGTCCGCATTATAATACCGAGATCATAACCTTCCTCATACTCGTTGACGATATCGAAACGGTAAGTGATCTCAGCAGGATCAACCGTACCATCCTTGGCCGCCTCGAGGGCATCTATCCTCATGATCTGGCCGTCCGCGTACCACTCGTCGTTCTTTGACACATAGCCGAGCGGCGAGGTCCTCACCGGTTCCACCACAAGTGAATCAGCTATAAGCGACCAGTCGTTCATGTCCACGACACCGTCGGGCTCCGCGCTTGGCCCCGAACCCGTAATATCCGAATCAAGTTTCTCGACGAACCTGACCTCTCCGTCTATGTCATCAAATACCAGGTACGTCTTGCCCGCTATATCCAGGACACGGCCGCCCATTTCTGTGGTATTCCCGTCCACCGTATAGGTATCGCGATCCTTGTCATAGAATACCTCGTACTCGGTACCCTCTATCTCTACGACCTGGTTGGCCAGGGTACCGCTGACCTCGAGGGCGTTCTCAAAAGCCGTCATGTCACTGGAATCCACCCTGCCGTCACCGTTGACGTCGGCCCTGGTGTACCGGCCATACAGAGCGACGGCTTCGTTGAATTCAGCCAGGTCCGCCGAGTCCACCACCCCGTCCCTGGTAAGATCGGCCCGGTCGTCATATTTCGCGCTGACAACGAAGGCTTCCTTGATCTCCATCGTGCAACCCACCTTTTCGTCCAGGTCAGACTCGACGACCACCGGGTTCCTCGCGCCTTCTACCCTTTCATACAGGGCTCCCTCGGAAGTCCCGTCAGGATCATACGGCTGGTCCGCGTAATCCCTGTCAAGGTCAATGTACCTGTAACCTGCGTTCTCCCACGCGAACTTGACCTCTACGGCAGTGCCCGCCAGTTCCTTTCCTATATATATCCTCCTGCTGCCGGTATTATACTGGTACTCGCTGCCGAGTATCGTAAAGCTCCCCCGGTCCTCACCGTTGATGTACAGCGTCACTTCGTATTCACCCGACTCGGGCATGGTAAGGACTTCACCGGCCCTGGCCGAGAGACCGATATCGTAATAACCTTCGGCCGGAACGGTCATCTCATACGTGACGGAATAATCTTCCTGGTCGGCGGTCTTCTCGGCAAGCATGCTGCCGGACTGGGTGGTGTAGAATCCTTCGTCCAGGACCGTCGTCCGGTATTTTTCATCCATGCCGCCGACCGCCGCGAGTATGATCGCCTGGTCGTCCGCGTCCCTTGCGCCGTCGCCGTTAATATCGCTCTCCGTAAGCATCACCGCTATCTTCCTGAGCTCTTCCAGGTCCGCGGCGTCAGGCATGCCGCCGGAAGAATCTATATCCCTGTCCACGCCTTCGTGCAGTATCCCGTACAATTCTTCCAGTCTCTGGTAATCCTCAAAATCGACCACGCCGTCCCTGTTAAGGTCCGCCTTGCGTATCTGGTCATCGCTGAATTTGTCCAGGAACAGGAGGTTCGCCAGTGATTTCTGTATGAGGTTCTCGTCAAGGTAGGACAGCACCTCTTCGTCAGACCCTTCCCGGAAAACGTTATAGTCCTGGAACTTGGAAGGATCTATCCCGTCCGGCAGGTCCAGTATGTCGAACACGCCGTCGTTGTTGGTATCCAGCTGGTGGAAAAGATTGATCGTCATGTCAAGCTCGGCGATGAGGCCTATAAGCACATAGTCCTTGTTCATGGACCTGTTCAGTTCCTCCTGTATCTCCTGGAGGTCGCTGAAATCCAGGCTCATGCTGGCTATGGCCGACTTCACTATCTGGTTAGCGTCTATATCGAGCATCCTCACGGTGTTGACTATATCGATATCGTGCTGGTCTATGACGTTGTCGCCGTCTATGTCCACGGCTTCGTACATTTCCCTGATCTCCTCGAGACGGATCACGTATTCCATCCTCTCGATATCAAGCTCGTCAACGAGCTCGTCGCCGTTTATATCCTTTATCGTACCGATAGCTTCTTCCAGGAGATTGTAGTCGTCCCAGTCGATATCCCCGTCCGCGTCGAGGTCCATCGCTTCATTCGCGCCTTCGCCTTTATCGAGTTCACCGTCAAGATCGGCATCCTCATCCACATCAAGATGCCCGTCACCGTCGAGATCTTCGTTCACGTTGTCGAAATGGCCGTCGCCGTCCAGGTCCTCTCCCTCGTCGAGACTGCCGTTATTGTTGAGGTCTTCCGTGAGATCGAGCACGCCGTCCGAGTCGATGTCTTCATCAACGTCAAGGCGGCCGTCGCCGTCAACATCCTCATCAACGTCAAGACGGCCGTCGCCGTCGATATCCTCGTTCACGTTGTCGAAATTCGTGTCGCCGTCAAGGTCCTCGTCCACGTCGTCAAAATGGCCGTCGCCGTCAAGGTCCTCGCACACCGCGTCAAAATACCCGTCGCCGTCCAGGTCTTCGTCCACGTCAAAGTTGCCGTCGCCGTCGACGTCCTCGTTAACCGCGTCAAAGTACCCGTCACCGTCTATATCTTCATGCGTATCGTCGAACCGGCCGTCGCCGTCTATATCTTCGCATGCCCTGTCAAAGTGGCCGTCCGAGTCAATATCCTCGATCCCGAGGTCCATGCGCCCGTCGCCGTCAATATCACACTCCGGCTCGTGAGCGTACCATACATCCGTATAATCGCCGCTTAGCGTGGTGTACCAGGCATTGGCCAGCGCACTCTCGTCAGTGGTATCGAAATTGCCGTCACCGTCGAGATCCTCGCTGAGATCCAGCTCGCCGTCTCCGTCCAGGTCCTCTAGTATCGTGTTCATTACCCCATCATCGTCAATGTCGCACCCCGGCTCGTGCGCGTACCACACATCCGTATAATCGCCGCTCAACGTGGTATACCCGGCCGCGGCAAGCGCGCTTTCATCCACGTCGAGAATACCGTCATGATCCGTGTCTTCTCCCGTTTCGAAGGTGCCGTTACCATCGAGGTCCTCGGTAAGGTCGAGCACGCCGTCCAGATCGAGATCTTCGCCCGGATCAAGGATCCCATTATGATTTATATCTTCACCCGTATCGAACCCGCCGTCGCCGTTCAGGTCCTCCGTAAGATCGAGCACACCGTCAGAGTCAAGGTCTTCATCCAGAGCGTCGAAATGGCCGTCGCCGTCGGTGTCCTCGCTTACATCGTCAAAATGACCGTCGCCGTCCAGATCCTCGTTCGCGTCGTCAAAGTTGCCGTCACCGTCAAGATCCTCTATACCGAGATCCATCCGGCCGTCATTATCGATATCGCATCCCGGTTCATAGGCATTCCACACATCCGTATAATCGCCGCTCAGCGTGGTGTATCCCGCATCGGCCAGCGTGCTTTCATCAGTAGTGTCGAAATTACCGTCGCCGTCGAGGTCCTCGGTAAGGTCTAACTTGCCATCACCGTCGAGATCCTCGTTTACATCGTCAAACCGCCCATCACCGTCAATGTCCTCGCCTTCGTCAAAAATACCGTTTTCATTAAGGTCCTCAGTAAGATCCAGAACGCCGTCATCGTCTATATCTTCATTCACGTCGTCGAAATGACGGTCGACATCAGCATCTTCGTTCACGTCGTCAAAATGTTCGTCGCCGTCTATATCCTCGTTCCAGGTCATGACCAGATCTTTATCCAGGTCGCACACATCGCCCGCTATCCAGGCCGTGGTGTACACGCCGCTGCCCTGCGTGGTATAACCCGCCCCGGCCATCGCCTCTTCGCTCTCGTATACCGTGACCTGGCCGTCGTTATTAAGGTCGAATTCACCGCCTGCTGACCACTCGCCGCCCTCAAGGGCCGCGAGGGCTTCCTCGCTGATGTGATCGAACTGGCCGTCATCGTCCAGGTCCTCGGTAAGATCGACCGTACCGTCGCCGTCTATGTCCTCATTCCTGTCGCAAAAACCGTCATTATCCACATCATAGACCCCGTACGCCCGCCACAGCGCGCCCGCCGCTTTCGCCATCTCGGCTTCATCGATATCGGGTACGTCAAGCCTGCCGTTATGGTTCAGGTCCTCGCCCGTATCGAAATACCCGTCCGCGTCGATGTCCTCGCCTGTGTCAAGATTACCGTCGCCGTCGAGATCTTCCCCGGTGTCAAGATGCCCGTCGGCATCAAGGTCTTCACCGGTATCGAAACCCGTGTCGCCATTAAGATCCTCGCTGACGTTATCAAAATGACCGTCGCCGTCGAGGTCCTCACTGTCGTCTATCTTACCGTCGTTATCAAAGTCTTCTCCGGTATCGAAATTCGAATCCCCGTCGATATCCTCACTGGCGTCCTGCTTGCCGTCCGAGTCAAGGTCTTCGGTGAGGTCGAGCACGCCGTCACCGTCGAGGTCCTCTCCCGGATCCAGAACGCCGTTATGGTTCGTGTCCTCTCCTACGTCAAACCGGCCATCGCCGTCAAGGTCCTCGGTAAGATCAAGCACTCCGTCGCCGTCGAGGTCTTCGAACATGTCAAGCAAGCCGTTATGGTTCGTGTCCTCACCGGTATCCATCCTGCCGTCCGCGTCAAGGTCTTCGGTAAGGTCGAGCACTCCGTCGCCATCGAGGTCCTCTCCCGGATCGAGCTCACCGTCATGGTCCGCGTCCTCGCCCGTGTCAAAGTTCCCGTCACCATCTATATCTTCGGCAACGTCAAGACGGCCGTCATCATCAAGGTCTTCATCCACGTCAAGGTGGCCGTCACCGTCCACGTCCTCACCCGTGTCAAGACGGCCGTCGCCGTCAAGATCTTCCGCTTCATCGAGGCGGCCATCGCCGTCAAGATCCTCTCCCATCTCCGCCTGTATCATACGGGTGATGAGGGTCACATCCTGCAGGTCCACTTCGTCGTTCCCGTTAAGATTGGCGCAGGAGGAGATCTTCAGCCTGTCCACGTAGGCACCTACGTCTTCTATCGGGTTGGTCCATTCGATCGTGACCTGGTAATTGCCCTTGCCCAGCCCGAGATTTATGTAGCCGTAATTGAGGTTAAGCAGAGCGGTATCGACCCGGAAAGTGCCTTTATCCTCTCCGTTCACTTTCACATTGAAGCTAAAACTGTACCCGGCGGGTATCTCCCCTCCGGAAAGAACTGCCTTGGTGAATATCCCGAGCCGGTAACTGCCGGTCGAAGCGATCTGGATGTTCTTTGACACTATTGCCGCGCCTTCCTCGAGCGTCACGGCGAGGTTGTGGGAAATGTCTTTGGACCCGATCAGGGCGTTAAGGGCGAGCCGGTCCATGTCATTGATCATGCCGTCCAGATTGACGTCAGTGACCCTCTGACGGATGATGGCTTCGTTGATCTCATACAGGTCCTGCATATCCACGGACCCGTCACCGTTTATATCCACGTAATATTCCTGGAGCTCCCTGTAGAGCGTGACGTCGTCGGCATCCAGCTTGCCGTCACCGTTGATATCCGCGAGCGCCAGTTCTCCGGGAGTAATGGCTTCGTGCGTCAGCTCATGCACCATGCGCATGAACTCGAGATCGCTCGCCCCGTCCGGGGTGGCATCCTCGTCTATGGTCACTATCTCGTCGCCATTCACGTCGATCCTGTAAGTGACCGCGCCGATTATCTTCTGGCCGGTGACCGGCATGGCACTGTAATGCTCGAATATGTCCCTGTCCTTGAAGTCGACCACGCCGTCGTCGTTATAGTCCCGGTACTGGTCGAACCCCTGGCTGGCGTCCATGGTGGATAGGTACTCGTTCGTCTTCTGTATGAATACCGCTTTCTGCTCTTCTGTCCAGTCCTCGAAATCGCCGAGCGCCAAGCTCCCGTAAAGGACCGGATCTATGAAATGGATCGCTTCCATCGCGTCCTTGATAAAGGCAAGGAATTCATAGAACAGGAAGTTCTCCACGAAGATGCTCGTATCTTTATAGTTCACGGCGCCGTCCGCGTTCACGTCCGCGTACCTTATAAGGAACTCGAGATCGCTGAACGTGTAAACGTCGTCCGCGAGAGCCGAAGAATACGACCCGGCGACGCTCCTTCCGGCCATGAGGTGCAGCCTGTCAAGCGCCTGCGCCCCCAGGAGGCCCTCTATGTTCGTGGTGAAGTCCGAAGAGGTCAGTGCTTCTATATCCTCGATGAGCTCTACGTCCAGCTGGTCGACCTCGCCGTCCGAATTAACGTCGCCGAGAATGATATTGGCCTCTTCTTTCCAGCAGGTAAGCTCGGCGGCGCCCGAGACATCTTCCAGGAGCTGCATGTTGACCCCGCTTACCCCGCCGGTCGAGAACGTGTAACGGCCCGATCCCAGTATCTCGAAGATCAGCCTGTCCTCACCGTCCACTTTCAGGTCGCCCGTAAAATCCTTCGACCTTGACAGCGTGTTAAGCGCTTTAAGGAAATTGTTCTCTTCCTCGGTGATCTCGGAGGATATGCTTCCCAGGGTCTTGATCTCGCTGACCAGGACATCCCTGAACGACGCCCGCGTCCCCTGGCCGGTGAAAAGTGCTATTCCGCCGACCGCGCCGGCTCCGAACTGCGTGTCTACCGCGTTGAACATCTTCTCGCCGTTCACGTACACTTCGATATGCTCGCCTATCGCCTTGACCTCGAGCAGATACCACTTGTCCACCTGCGCGGGTATCTGTTCGACGGCTATCCGTTCATAACCCGTCTCGTCTATCCTGTTGAGGTAGACCCTTCCTTCACCGGGATCCACCAGGACCTCCAGGTAATTCTCAAGGTTCTCGTCGGCCCTGATGACCACGCCGGCCTTTTCGCTGGTCTCGCTGTCCAGCTTGATGCCGGTCCTGACCAGTATATCGCTCTCGCTGACGCCGCTGAGCTTCAGGAGGTGCGGCACGCCGTCGACCTTCTTCTGGGTTATCCCGGTCGCGTCTTCGCTTACTACCCAGTTCCCGTTGTCGTTCATCGCCGCCCAGCCCGTGGAGAAACTGCCGGCCAGGACCTCGGTCACGGCCAAGCCCTGCTCGTAGGTATAGCTTTCGGCGATGATGTCGTCGAACGCCGCGGGAGAAGCCGGGCCCGTTAAGAGCCTTATCGCGCCTTCCTCTATGACCTCGCCCGGGTCGTCGTTGTAGTCAAAAATAAGCTCGTCGTTTATCCTTATCTTGAAGGTGCCGCCGACCGCGTATATCCTGAGAGACGCCCACTCGTCTTCAGAAACGGAAACGTCACTCGATGCCAGGGTCGTGTACTCTCCTGCCGTGACCTTTCCGAGCTCCGCGGTGAATCCCTCTTCCCCGTCCTTTTCCTCAATGACCAGGCTGTAATACTCGGTATCGCTCAAAGCCCTGAACTCGATACCCGCTTTCGAATGCTGTGACTGGCCGATCCGGACGTCCATTTTAATAAGGCCGTCGGAGAAAAGGACATCTGTCGCTTCCAGTTTGGTGTCCTCAAGCCCCGTGATATCTTCTTCCGTTTCCCATTTCTGGCGCAGTTTCCCGTCCTCTATCATCCATTTGCCTTTGGCTCCCTTCATCTCCCATCCCGGGATATTGTAGGCATAGGTCGGCCCGTCATATTCGTACACCCCGATGTCATAATTGTACTCCCAGCCCGGCATGGAATGCGGTTCGAAACTGGAATCCCCGGTCTCATAAACGGCCTGCCCCGCCGGCTCCACGTTAAAGGAGGTATGTACTACCTCGGTGGGAAGGTTGTCATGGTTGATGGAAACGGTGCCGAAAGCGGCTATCATGTCGAATATTTCCTGGCTGTTCTTCTCTATGCCCGGGAAGAGGTCCTGTATCTCGCCACGCATGTTCACTATGCGCTGTGCCCATACATCGTCGTTTTCGTCCACCGTGCCGTCGCCGTCCAGGTCCATGCCGGAAAGTCCGTCGTTGGTGATGTCCTTGGTCTCTATCGCGAGCGCCAGCGTGAGCGCCTCTACCAGCCACGCGCGGTCGTCCAGGTCAAAATCGCCGTCCCCGTCGATATCCGTCCGGTTCGCCATGGCTTCTTCGAGTATGGTCCTGTCGGCGTCATCCACTATGCCGTCCTTGTCGCCTATACCGTCGCCGTTGGTATCCGGTCCGGTAAGATCGGCCCTGGCTATCGTCCCGCCGAAACCTTCCACGTCGAGCGTCAGGACCGGCAGCGAATATACCGAATCGAACATGTCCCGGGCCAGTTCTATATCCACCCTGCTCACCATCCCGTCGCCGTTAAGATCGGCGTTGGAATAGTACAGGTTCGCGTTCTCGAGAAGCTTGATATCGGCTATGTCGATCAACCCGTCGCCGTTAATATCGGAAAGGGCCTTCTCTTCCGCTGAGACGTCCATCTGGTAATACAGTCTCAGAAGGGCCGCCTTTATGAGGGAAACGTCCTGGCTGTTCACCTTACCGTCGCCGTTAAGATCGGTCTTTTCAATGTCCCCGAAAAGGTTCGCGCGCTGGGAGATCTCCTCTATTGCGGCCAGGTCATCGTCGTCCTTGTCGCTGTCGTCGTCCATGTCCGGCATTACTTCCTGGGCTTCGTCAAAAAGACCGACGTCAATGTGGTCCACCTTTCCGTCCGCGTTGAGATCGGCAAGCTCCGTGGTAAAGTCGCCGTTTATAAAGACATTCCCGTCGCCGTCCGTACGTGTCTTTATATCCTCTATGATCTGGACGTCCTCGGCATCTACCTTGCCGTCGAAGTTTATATCGGCGGCTGCCCTGGCGAAGACCCTGCCGACCTGGATGTGCTTACCCGCGTCGGAACTGTCATAAACGGTCCGTATCTCGATGAAGTGGACGCCCGTGGAAAGTTCTAATCTGATCGACCCTTCGCGCATCTTTGACCTGTCGGGATCTATGGTTATCTGACCGTAATAGTCGCCGTCCATCCAGAGATCGAACCTGTACTGTTTCCCGTACGCGAGTACGTCGTAATTCCTTACCGCCAGGCCCACGTCATAAAGCCCGTCCTTGATGATATCCATGTCATACACAAAATACGCCTCCGGGATCTCCGAGACCAGGGTGACGCCTTCTATCGAAGCGTTCGTATCGTAGAAATACATAGCCTCTTTCTGCACGGACCGCGTTCCTGTATCGGCCGTAACGGCATCCACGTCTTCCTGGGTGATGAGATCATCGCCCGCGAGAGCGGCACACTTTTCGGTGAACGCGATATCGTCCATGACGGCCGCGGTGATCGAACAATCGCCGCAGTAGATGAACCTCTCGGCTATCGTGACATCCGCTTCATCCACGAACCCGCTCCCGTCAAGGTCGGCAAGGGCGATCTCTTCCTCGCTGTATTCTATGTACTGGTAGGCGTCGGTGATGAAATCCATCATGGCGTCCAGGTCCCTGTCGTCCACGAACCCGTCGCCGTCGATATCGGTCCGGAGATATATGCCGGCTTTATTGATGAATATGGTTATATCGTCGGCGTCGACCTGGCCGTCGCCGTTAAGGTCCGCGTTGTCCAGCGTCTCGCTTTCCACGCCCACCCTGAACAGCATGGAAAGGTCGCTCCATACGAGGCCCGCTTCCTCTTCGCTTACCACCCCGTCGGCTCCCGGGTCGTAAAGCCCGTTGAGTATTTCCATGGCTTTGTTCAGGTCGTTCTCGTCGATCACCCCGTCGGGAGCGGCATATTCGTCGGTGATGGTGTTATATTGCCCGACAAGGTCCACCTTGATGACATCGCTCGGGTTGATCTGGTTCACCCTGTACAGCATGTCCAGGATGGACTGCATCCTGGCAAGGTCGCTCTGGTCGACGCGATGGTCCTTGTTGAGGTCCGCCCTTTCAAAGTTCTCGACCACCAGCGTCAGGAGCCGGGCGTCTTCTTCGTCCACTATGCCGTTGTTGTCATAATCGACGTAACTCTTCACCTTCTCCTGCAGGGCCTCGTTGTCCTGTATGGTCGGCCAGACGCTCATCACCAGAAGCTGCGCCTTGGCAAGGCTCTCTATACGCTGGAGGTCCCGTTCGTTCACTATGCCGTCGCCGTTTATGTCCAGATAATTTTCAAAACGTTCCACGACCCACAACCTGTCCGTGGCGTTTATCCCGTCGTCGCCCACAAAATCAAGCTGCTCGAGGTTCTCGCTGGTGGCTCTCTGGACATCGTCCGTGAAATCCCTCATCCTCTGCGCTTCATTGATATCGAGAACATCCACGATGCCGTCGCCGGTTATGTCGTATTTGCCGATAATGGCAGTGGTGTAATCCCCGGCGGTCGAGACGTTGCTCACGTGCATCAGCTTTGTCTTGTCATCTTGCGTTATCACGGTATCGCCGTCTATATCGCTGTTGGAAAGCGTTATGAGATCGTCCAGCACGGCATAATCCAGATGGTCCACCTGGCTGTCTTCGTTAAGGTCGATGTCCAAAAGCTGCCTGTCGTTCAGATAGTTCAGGTCAGTAACGGTATCTATCGCTATATCCTTGTACGCCGTTATGCAGTGGTCCGTGTAAAGATAGACGTCGCCCGAGGCGAAGGTGTTCTCAATGTCCCTTGCCACCATTTTCAGGCTGCCGTCCAGGTATATCTCGAACTTGTTGCCCTCATTCTTGACCTCCAGGGTGTACCATGTGTCGTTCTGTATCGCCTGTCCTACCTGCACGAACTGGCGGTCCGTGATCTCGTCGTCCTCTATTACCAGGAATTCAAGCGTCCCGTCGGTGAGCTCTATCCTGTAACAGTTGGCGAGATCCTGCGCCCTGAGAAGTATGCCGGCGTCCTTTTCATAACTGGAGAACTTTAACTTCATGGTAATATCGACGTCTTCCCATGACTTGTTGTAACCCGTCTTGGCGTAACCGTACGCGTTCGAACCCAGCGACTGCAGCGCGCCCTCCGCCGTGGTCCAGGAACCCGACACGAAATCCCACATGCTCGTGGCACCCTCCGTCAGGTCCTCTTCTATCGTAAAGGCGCCTTCCATGGAGCCCGCGGCTCCTTCAAGCGACGGCAGGGCTTTTATTGCCTCCAGTATATCCGCGGTAAAGAGCGGGCTGTTCTCCACGAACTCGTTTATCTCGGTGATGATGCCGTCATCCGCCTGGGAAAGCATGTCGTCCTTGTTCACGTCATACATCTGTATTATCGTTTCCAGCGTGGCTATATTATCGGCGGTAATAGTGGTGTATTCCCCGCCGAAAAGCGCTTTCTCGTACTGGGAAAGAACGACTTCCAGCGAAGCGATATGGATATCGATGATATCCACTTTGCCGTCGCCGTTGACGTCCACGCTGTTATTTATGCTTTCCACGAGAAGGTCCAGGTCCGATTGGTCGACCTTGCCGTCCTTCTGGTAGTCGAACTGGCCTGCTTCTTCGCCCGTGGAATACAACCCGGTTATATCAAGCCCTTCGATGTATAACGGGTCAAGCTCGGCGTCGATCCTGTCGCTATTGGTCTCCACCACGCTTTCCATGATGGAAATATCGTCCTGGTCACGCTTGCCGTCGTCATCTATGTCGAGCGAATATTTTAGGGCGCTGGAAAGTATGGCCCTGTCTTCCGAATCTACCTTGCCGTCGTTGTTAAGATCGGCTTTTTCCAGTATGCTCCCGTTGATCTCGAACATCTCGAAAATGGCGATTATCTCTTCGAGGTCCTTTTCGTCGGTCACGCCGTCGTCGTTGACGTCAAGCTCGTCATACAGGGCGAGGTTCTTCAGGAGCATGTCCTCGTCGTCTTCGTCCACCACCAGGTCGTCGTCGATATCCGCGGTCTGCCATTCGTTCTCCGACACCGCGTAACGGTTGAAATCAATGATGTCCTGTATGAACTCTTCGTCGGCGTCGTCCACCTTACCGTCGCCGTTGATGTCCACGAACCCCTGCAGGAGGATCTCCGCCGCTTCTATGTCGATCGCCGTTATCTGTCCGTCCGGCCCGTACTCTATAATGGCGTTCCCTTCCGAATCGTAGCCGGCCACACCGGCGATATCGCTGGCCCTCAAACGGTCTACCTGATAAATGGAAAGGATTATCCTTTCCAGCAGGTCCGCGTCGGCCTGCGTTATCTTATTGTCGTCCTCCTGCTCCGGCTCCAGGACGTGGCTCATGTTGAGCTTGTCAAAATCATCGTCATCCACGTCATCGTCACCGTCCACGTCGATACCGTCGGCCAGGAACTCCGCCCTTGTTACCTCGCCGTTAGAGTCGCCGTCGCTGGTCTCCAGGACGGATGCTATCACGTCATTGTCATATATGTCGACATGTCCGCTCGAGTCCAGGTCTATCTTAAGAAGGCCCTCATACACGTTGCTTATGGCCTGTTTATCCGCCGTCGTAACGCTGCCGGTACCGTTCACGTCACGGGTATTCGCCATCCTGAACTCCCCTATCTGGACGCTGAAGATCGGGTTATCGCCGGCATCGTGAGGCGCGTTAGTCCACACGACCTGGACCTGGTGCGACCCGGCTTCTATATCGAGATTAAGGCTCCCGGTCTGGTACGTATCCCGGTGCGCGCCGGCCGTCACCCGACCGGCGAAGGCATTATCCACGTAGATATCGAACTGATATTCGTAAGTGGAGTACGGCAGGGCCTGGTCCGCGTAACTTCTCACGTCCAGCTCAAGGTCATAGTTGCAGTCCGTGGTGCTCGCTATAGTGTATCTGACGTACGACCCGTCTTCCCGGGCGTACACGCTGTCATCGAGCGCGGTAAAACCGAACCGACCGTCGTTAAGAGAGGTCTGGCTCCCTTTCTTCACTATGGTGGCGGTATCTATTACCGATTCGGCGATGTTGACATCCTGCGCGTCCACGACGCCGTCACCGTTCAGGTCGGCCGCTTCGATCTCGTGGTCGTATACGGCGCCTTCAACGTCCATCATGAGTATGATATCCGTGAAAAGCTGTATATCCTGGTAGTTCACCACGCCGTCGCCGTTTATGTCCGTGGTGGCGAACACGTCTATAGCCTGTTCCATTATCTGGACCGTGGTGTAATCCGTGCTGAGGCCGAGCTCTTCTATCCTGTCCATGCCGTGCTTGAGGGCTTCGATAATATCGTATATCAATGTCACGTCCATGGCATCCACTCTTCCGTTCCCGTCCACGTCCACCGAGTGGCCCGCTATCATAGCGAGCCGGTTAAGGTCGTTCACGTCGACGTTCCCGTCGCGGTTAAGGTCCGCCCTCTCCACGACCTCCGGCAGGTAAGTCTGTACGTTCGAAAGGAAAGCAAGGATGTATTCCAGCTCGTGCAGGTCCTGCCAGTTTATCTTCCCGTCCGTGTTCACGTCGCCGTTGCCGAAGACCGTAACCAGCTGGTCCAGCCTGGATTCGTCATCCGCAGTGACTCGTCCGTCACCGTTCAGGTCGGCTATTTCTTTCTCGTATTCCGTGACCCCGTAAGAAAGATATTGTATGACCCTATATATGAACGTGTAATCGTCCGTGTTCACGATGCCGTCCCCGTTCACGTCGACGTAACCCGCGAGGACCGTGCGCAGTTCGTCTATGTCGACCTGGCTGATAAGACCGTCATCGTTTATGTCGTATTTGGCGAATTCGTTCAGGTCCATCTGCCCTATCGCCTCGGCGTCCTCATATATGCTTATTAATTCCTCTATATCCGCTTCATTGATATCGCCGTTCCTATCGACGTCCAGCACGTGGTAACCGTCAACGAACGGTTTGTCATAAACCGCCATGGCCTCTTCCAGGAGGTCTATGTCTACCTGGTCTACCAGGTTGTCCCCGTTTATATCGGCCAATGATATATCCTCTTCTGTAACGTCCATCGAGAGGGCCAGGAGTATCTCGTCGAGCCTCTGGCCGTCATCCGCGTCGACCACGCCGTCCTGGTTAAGGTCTTCCAGTTTTTCCAGGACGTCCAGGAGCATCACCCTGTCCGAAGCGGTCACCCTGCCGTCGCCGTTGATGTCCGCCGCCTCTATATCTTCCCTGGATATTACCTCGTCGCTTTCCGCGGCGAACTGGAATACGCCTTTGATGTACTCGATATCGGCCTGGGTCGCGCCCTGAACACCGTCCACGTCCGCCCTGGTAAGGACACCGAAGAGGTCCTCGAACACCTGGATATCGTCGGCGTCGACATCCCCGTCAAGGTCTATGTCCGCTTTCTTGATGTCATCCGCGGTAAGGTTCATCTCTATGGACTCCACTACCGCGCCAATGTTCTCAAAATCAAGGTAAGAGATGTCGCCGTCGCCGTTCACGTCCAGAGCCTTGTCCAGTATCGCCTGGAGGACCTGTTTGTCCTCGATCGTCACGAACCCGTCGCGATTCATGTCGGCGCGTACGATGACGGAGTTGGTTATCGTCTGCGTTATCGCCCCGGCGGTATCTGGAATGACCCTGCCTTCCTCGTCAAGCAGGACGTTACCCTCGGCATCGGTCTTATACCCGCACAGGACTTTTTCATATTCCGTCTCTATCTTTTTCACCCGCACCAGATGCGTTATCTCCCCGTTCTCATCCAGGCCGATTATCACCTTTTGTCCGGCGATATCGTGTATTTCTATTCCTTCTTCCGTCTGGCTGGACGTCGATGAATCGATCGGTTGTGTGGTCTCGTCACCGTACTTGTCCACAAGCGTAAACTCGGCCGACATTGCGTCCAGGATGGTGTCCCCGTTATGCCAGGTTATGATGTCCCTGGAGGAATCATCATAATAGACCGTGAGGGTCGTGTAATCGGCGCCGGTCGTGTAATCGGCATTATATGTCCCGGACGTGGGTTCGGTATCAATGGTCGTTTCCACGCGGTAGATAAAGTCGTAGTTGGTGAAATCTATGATCTCCTGGATCTTATCCAGGTCATATTCGTCGATCACGCCGTCCGCTTCCCTGGCCACGATCAACACGGTGTTTTCGCCGGTGTCGATGACCACCTGGCCGTTACCCAGGAGCTGGACGTTCTCCTCGGTGAGGGTCACCGACTTCATCCCGCCGGTCGTATAGACGCTGGCAGCGAGTATTTCCCCGTGATCCTCTTCCGCCGGGTCGTCCCTGATAACTATCTTTATCTCGAGGTCGTCCGTCGTGACCGTCGTGGTATATACGCCGTCGACCGTCTCGGATATAGTAGCGTTACTTTCAGTGAGGTCTATACTGCTAGTTCCGATTCCTTCATCTATATACGTGACCGTGCTTACGGGGCCGTTGCCTTTGAAATCTCCCCTGGCTATGTCCGAGAGATAACCGCTGAGAAGCGATATATCGTTCTGTGTAATGAGGCCGTCGCCGTCGATGTCCGCGTACTGCCGGACGAGATTATCCACTTTCTTGTTGAAATATTCCACGATCTTTCTCATGATGTTGACGTCCTCGATGTCCCAAACGCCGTCTGCCCCGCCGAGATCGAACTTCCCTGAAAGGTAATAGTCTATGACAGCCACGTCGCCCTCATCTACCACCCCGTCATCATTGACGTCCGCTTCTTCTATCTCCGGTATGGTGTAATGCAGATCATCCAGCGCCGCGCGCTCCATGAACTTCTTGATATCATCGACCGCGTCACGGTCCGCGGTTGTGACGGCGCCGTCGCCGTTGATATCACACTTCGCGAAAAGGCTCACCGCTTCCTGCATGTCGTTCACGTCACCGGCATCCACTTCGCCGTTTCCGTCAAGATCGGCCGCCGTGAACTCTTCCGTGGTCACGTCCAGGCGCAGGTAGGTAAGGACGTCCGTTATCTCGTCTATATCGTCCTGGTTCACCACCCCGTCACCGGTAACGTCGATATAATAGTTCATCACGGCTATCAGTTCATTTCTCTCCCCTTCGCTTACAAGTCCGTCACCATTGGCGTCCGCCCGGGTGGGCATGTCACTCCCGTATACCCTTTGTATCTCCATGTAATCAACGACATCCCGGACCTTCCGGACATCCGCCGCGTCCACCCGGCCGTCACCGTTTATGTCATCTACCGTCCTTATGGCCTTGTTGATCAGCGTAATGTCGGCCGCCGTGATCGAATAATCCCCGTCGATATCGGCATTAGCTAAAGAAGCGATGTCGACATCATAATACTGTATGAGCTGGATAAGCTCTTCGGCCCTGGCCATGTCCGCCTGGGTCATCATATCATCGCCGGTAATATCCACCTTCAGCCGCCCGAGCGCGTCCGCCAGGGCCTTGCGGTCTTTCTCGTCTATAACGCCGTCCGGGATGGTATGCCCTGTCTGGTCCACCACGTCGAAGAGATACTCGTCGATGACGATCTGGTGATCACCGAGGTAACCCTGCACTTCAAGGAACCGGTAGCCCCTTATCCACGTTGCCATGTCGAGGGTGTCGAAGACGCCGTCCGCGTTCACGTCCGCCCCGAGGACTCCGTCCACGCGGGCGCCGTCCGAGTCTACTCCCGTGGCCAGGGTGAGCGCGTTGTCGAACGCCTGCCAATCCAGCCTGTCCACCTTGCCGTCGTTATTGATATCGGCCCTGTCGAGGGTCTCCGCGTCCAGGCCCTTTTCCATGATCTCTTTGACCAGGCTGACATCCGCCTGGGTAAGAAGGTCGTCCCCGCTGACGTCATAACTGGACTGATTCACCCGGATATCATTCAGGAGCGCTATGTCCTGCGAATCGACTGCGCCGCTGCCGTTTATGTCACCCGCGAGCTGTGTTATCCACAGGGGATCGACCCCCAGATCGGCAAGGCCGGCCATGACGGTAAGCTTGTCCACATCGCTCTGGTTGATGATGTTTTCTCCTTCTTCGGACGGCGTCCAGAATATATCCGTTATGTAAGAAAGCGATTCATCGAAAAGCAGCAAGTCGTTCTCGTTGATCCCCGTTCCCGCTCCCGCTCCGTCAAGGTTGCCGCTGAAGATCACGCTCAGCCTGTCGCCGACGCCTACCAGGACCGGCTGACCCTGATCGTCATAGATATAAACGTTCCCTCCGAAGACACCCTCCTGGACATAATTGATGATCTCGACCACCTTCTCCAGGTCTTTTTCGTCTATTATCGGAATACCGTCATTATCATCGAGGTCGTTCACGAGATTATACTCGGATATATCATTGAGCGCCCCGAGCATATCGCTGAGATCGTCATTGTCGACGTTCCCGTCACCGTTGACATCCGCGCGGACCTTGTGCATGTCCAGCACCCCGTTGCGGTTGGCCCAGTTGATCTTTTCCTGCGCTTCAAGATGGGTCATATCCGGGTTGCTGGTCTCGAAAAGCAGCCTTTCGCTCTCGGTGTCGACCCTCCCGTTATTGTTCTCGACATCGTACAGCTGGAGTATCTCTTTGGCCTCCTTGTAGCTTAGGAACTTGATCATGTCGGAAATGGCATCAACCCCGTGCGCCTCATAAAGATTGCCGGTGATGTTCAGCGCCCATTCCAGGAGTTCGTAATCGTCCGAATCGACTATGTCAAGACCGTACTCGTCCTTGTCCTTGTTGGCGTTCGCCCTGCTCACGATCGTCGCACTGAACGTCTGTATGTTCATGCTCTCCGTTATACGCGCCTTCATGAACTGCAGATCTTCGCTGTTCCTGTTCCCGTCATCGTTCAGGTCCAGCTTTGCCAGGTTGGCGCCGCTGCAGTTGCCCCAGATATCAACGCCGTAGCTCGCCTTGAACGCGTCCCGGTCGGCGGCGTCAATGATGATCACGTCTTCCGGCTCGTTCTCGACGATATCACACATGTCATATTTGGCCTGGGTGATGTTCTTATTGATATAATCCGTTATTATATGCTCAAGCTCCGAAAGGTCGTCCGCCGTTATCTCGTCATCACCGTTTATGTCATATTTCCCGAGATCGCCGCTTGTCTGGCAGTCACTGAAATTCGTCGTGAAGTACTCATAGTCGTTCAGGTCCACCTGACCGATACCGTTGACATTGCACATCTCCATCTTAAGCGGATTGATATATTCGAGAATGATGTTGAATAGATTTTCCTCGTCGCTGTCCGCCGGGTATTCGCTTCCGTCATCGTCGATATCCACGCTTATGCCGTTATCCTCCAGGACAAGGTCCCAGTCCGCGCCGCTTATACGCCCGTCACCGTTCACATCGGCCTCTGTTACCATGTCCGAGGTAATGCCCAAAAGTGACGTCTCGAGATATCCGTTGATCGCGGCGCTGGTGACGGCCAAGAACGCGTCCCTGTCCAGATAATCTATCGTGTTGTTCTGGTCCATATCCACGAGGTTATGGATATGCTGTTCCATGGCGTCGACGTCGGCCTGGTTGATGTAGCCGTCCCCTATTATCCTTCCGTAGGAATCCTCGCCGTTGATATCAAAGATAGAGATATCGGTCATGCCAAGGTCGTTCCGCATCTCCTGGTACTGGCCTATCGCGTTTATAAGGGCAAGGTCGTCCTCGTCGAGTTTCCTGTCGGAATTGAGGTCACGCCATAGGTAGTTCTTGATGGCGTCGCGGAAGGCTATGTCATCCTGCGCGTCCACCGCGCCGTCGGGCCCGCCGTAAGGTATGGACGGATCGCTGCCGCCGGCGACATCGGCCATCTCTATCTCGCCGTTGGTGAAATAATACTCTTCCTGGCTTATTATGAGCTTTATCCTGTCCAGGTCATCCGCGATGCCGAAATTGCTGCCTTCGACGATGGTACCCGTTCCTTCGTCGAACGTGTAAAGGTCATCGCCTATCACGCTGTTCCCGTCCACGTCCTTCAACATGTCCATCGTGCTGGTGATCCTTTCCTTATCATCCTCGTCTATCAAATGGTCGCCGGTGAAGTCCGTGAGTTTGACATAGTAAACGAGCTCCGCCCATTTCTCGTTGGTGATCTCGTCTGTCGGGTCTTTTATCTTATCGATCATCAGCTTCAGATATTCCCTGTCAAAGGAGTCGACCTTGCCGTCATAATTGAAATCGGCCGCCGGGTATGTAAAGTTAGCGCCTTCCCGTTTTACGGTAACGGATGAGTACAGTACCTGGTACGCGTTCTGATACAGGGTGAGGTCCGCCGAGTCGACCTTGCCGTCATTGTTGAGGTCGGCGTCTTCCATGTTCTCCGTAGTAATGCCCCACTCTTCGCGGGTCTGGTTGTACTGGATGATGTTCTGCATGGCCGTGATATCATCGGTATCCACGGTGCCGCTCCCGTCTATGTCGCCTTCCCGCAGCCTGTCATAAAGGTCCTTTATAAGCTCATAATCATACAGCGATACCCCGCCTTCACCGTTGACGTTCGCCCGCGCGATCTGCTCGGCCGTTATGAGCTGCTCCAGTTTGTCCTCTCCTATGATCTGGAGTATCCTGTCCCCGTCGGCTCTCGTGACCATGTCGTTGTCGTTCACGTCGATCAGGAGGCCCAGGAGCCTGTCCAGCTCGTTCATGTCCAGGATATCTACCTCACCGTCGTTGTTTATATCCAGACGATCCACGCTTCCGTCAAAGAGGACGTCGCTGAGTTCGAGGTACTCGATCACCTTGTCCATGTATTCCATGTGCTGCCAGGCTTCGTACGTATAGGAGGCCGAGATCGTGGAGTAGAAGCTGACCGTGCGTTCGACCATCTCGAGGTCAGCGTCGGTCACGAACCCGTCGCCGTCCACGTCCGAACCCTCTAAGTCCGCGACGGTAAGCCCGAGGGCCGCCATTTCGGTCACCAGCGTCACGTCATCCTGGTCCACCTTGCCGTCGCCGTTGATGTCCTTGTAATAATTCACGCCTTCATTTATGGCCGCCAGGTCCAATTCGTCTACAGTGCCGTCCGGCTCTCCTGTGGGTCCGGTCAGGTCCGCCCTTTCTATATCCTTGAGGCTTATGCCCATAGCCGCGAAACGTATTATGTTCTCCATGCGTGCAATATCGTCGCTGTTAAGCTTTCTGTCGCCGTTAAGGTCGGCGAAGTTGGCCATCAGGTTGCTCAAGGTAATGATGTCGTCGAGGTCGAGCGAACCGTCCGAGTTTATGTCGGCTTTCTCCAACGCCTCCAGCGAAAGCATCCCGACGCTCCATGTCGGGGTGTGTACGAGCTCCTTCATCGCTTCCGAAGCGGGTTTATCCGCGGGATCGTTCGGATCGGTCTGTAATCTCATCTCTTCATAATCCGTGAAACCGTCATTATCGGTATCGGTCGAACCGGTTTCCGTGCCTACTATCATCTCTATCCAGTCCGGGGCCCCGTCCCCGTCGGAATCGGTCCGCCAGTTCATCTCGAGATCATAACCGGCTACGGTCTCGGGATCGATGTCCTCGTCATACGGGTCGGAGGAGCTCAGGATCTCCAGCGAATCGCTGTAGCCGTCACCGTCCGTGTCCTGCGTACTCGCGGGCGTGTCGTTATAGTCCATCGCGTTCGTCTTTGCCTCGCTCTCCTCGCCGTCACTGTACCCGTCCCCGTCAGTGTCGGCTATCGCCTCGGCAAGCGCCGCTATCCCGGACACGGCGTTCCCGGCTTCCCTGATAAGGCTGGATACGATGATAGCCTGCGTCTGGATCTGGTCCAGGACCGTCGACTCTCCCGCGCTCACCTTGTAAGGCAGGCGTTCGAGTTCATAATAAAGCACTTCCATCTGGCGTTTCTTCTCCAGGCAATCTTCTATCTTGGCCTTGAGGTCCCTTATCGTGTCGTTCGCCGCCTGGGCCTTCGTAGTGTAGATATATGTCCTGAGGGCGGAAACGTCCGCCGTTATCTCTTCCGCCCGGTCCGCGGCATCCTGGGCCGAGGTGTAATCGCCTTCGCTTACGGCCAGGAAAGTGTTCAATGACTCTATGAAGTTCATGAGCTCGGCATTATCCGCTTCGCATTCTTCCAGACGGCTGTCGATCGCGTTCGCCACCTGGGTCATGGCGGCGTTGGCCCTGAGCCTCTCGAGTTCCGCTATAAAGAGTTCCTGGTCTGTCTTGATCCCCATGGCGGTAGCGAGAAGATCGCCCAGGAGCCCTTCTTCGGTATCCCCGCTGAGCGCGTTTATCGTTATGTCGAGAATGCTGCCGTCGCTACCCCGGGTAAAGCCGATCTCGGAACCCGAGACGAATTCCACAACGGTCTTGTCACCGAGGGAAATATTCTCAAGAGTGGTCTGCGGAACGAGCGCCATACCGCCGAAGGCGTCCTCGAATCCTTCTTTTGTCTCAGTAACGATCTTGCCGTCGGACTCATATATGACCGCCGTATCCGTAAATCTCTTCACGAGGACAAAATGGTTCGCCCCGTCCTCTTCCATGACGGCTATGAACGGCGGCTTCAGTAAGGAGATGGACTCCATATCCGCCTGGATACCGATAAGCGTTACTCCCTCGATCTCGCTCAATCGCGCCACCGCGTACATCGAAGTGGCAAGGTCCCCCGTCGTCCCGTCCGTAATGACGCCGGTAAGTATATCCTCTATGATGGCCACGCTTGCTACTTCTTCCGCGGTTTCCCTCCGGGCTTTCATCGCAAAGTAACTTGCCAGCGCTTTCGCGGCGCAGTTCACTATCTTCGCGCCCTGGCTCACGAGCCAGGAACTTACGGCGCTTATGCCGCCGGTCGTAAGCATGACGGGATTGTACGTCTCCATGATATCGGCCGCGGATTGTAATCCCTCGCTGGTATAAACGCCGTCATATACGTCTTTGACGTCCTGCAGGAAAGCCGCCACCGCACTTGCCACATCCTGGGAGGTCTCGGGAGCCCTGTCCGTTACGAAATCCAGGACAAGGTCCACGAGCTCAAGCGGAAGGATGCCTCCGATGACACCGGCGCCTTCCGTCCCTTCACCGCCGCCGCCAAGCACTCCTCCGAGAGTGCCCGGGGGCAATATCTCGAAACGGGCCCCGCCGGAAGTGGTAACGATGACCGCCCCGTCTTCCTGGACGGCCATACTGGCCCCGCCGGATATGCCGTAAGTCCCGCTTGTGTACTCGCCGGAGGCGAAGAAGTCCTTTATCGCTTCCACGGTGGCGATGTCCAGATTGACCCCTTCAAGAAGCGAAGCCCCGGAATTGGAATGCGGGTTGAACGGATCGCTCCCGTTGATATATTCGTCCTGGTCGCTTTCGCCGTCGCCGTCCGAATCGAAGTTCCGCAGAAAATCTATCACGCCCTGGATAGCGTCCATGTCGCGGCCGTCGAATTCCCCGTCCATGTAAACATCCGCCAGGTTCGCAAGGTGCGCCCTCATCTCGTCCAGTTCCCATTCTTCCAGTTCGCCGTCGCCGTTGATATCCGCGTTATAGATACCGTTTTCCAGGAGCTCCTCTTCGTCCCCCACGAAGGTAAGGGCGTCTATAATAGTATTTACTACCTCTATATCGCTGTAGTCGTACCGGCCGTCGCCGTTGACGTCGAGGTTCGTCTCTATGCTCCGGTTGAGGAGATACACGTCCAGGTCGTCAATGAAACCGTCGCCGTTCACATCGAGCGTCATTCCCGGGGGATACAGTCCGGCGGTCCCGCTGGGCGCGTACGTGGTCACGGTGTTCACCTTTTCCTTCCCCTTGATGCCGATATAATCCGTCTCGGAAGCCACTATCTGGGATTTACCTACCGTGTTTATCACTTTGTCCAGCGCGCCGAACTCGTCATACACGTAAGTGATGGTCTCTTTCACCGTTACCCCGTCGAGCTCGTAGGTCCTCGCGAAATCCCTTTCCTCGGCGCCTTTATATCCCTTATAGAACGTGGCCGTCGACAGCGGCCCGAGTATCTGCTGCTCGGGATCTGGGTCGTAATAGTAATAATGGAAGTCCGTGCGCCTGAGCGGATCATACTTACCTGCATCCGCCGCCGCGACCGTGGTATAGCTGCCGTCCGCCTGGTACGCGCCGTAAAAATACTTTGTCCAGCTCGCCTTGGTGCCGTCGGGTTCTATCTGGTCTGAATAATCCCTGTTCTCGAGGCCGCGTGAACCGACGAAATAGCTCTGCTGGACAAGAGTGGAATATACGCCGCTTACGACGCTTTCTTCATCCTTTTCATAAATATCATTCCTTATGAGCGGAGCGTCTCCCTCGCACTCATAGCCCGCGGGATCGTCGTAAATGTACTCCGTCCTTGTCTCGGTCTCGTGGTTCACCGACCACAGGACGCGCTCGTCCGCCTCGGGGCCGAAATACTCGGTGTAGATCATGCGTTCCCCGGACCCGTCAACGGCTTCAGTGAAGTCTATGGCGTAATTATCATACGTGTACTTGGTCCGGGTCTTCAGTGTACCGTCCATGTAGTAACTCGAGATCTCTTTTATCACTTCCTCGCCCTGGATCGGCGTCCCGGAAGGCTGGCCGCTGCCGTCTATGGCGAGTTCCCCGTACTTGCGGACTTCCTGGAGTATGTTCATCGTGTCGTATGTTTCCGTCCTGAGAAGCGCGGCCGTATTCGTGTCGTATACATACTCTTCCGTGGAAAGAAGATCCCCGCCCGGCATGGGTTCATAATGATATATCCTGTCCACCTGCTCCTCGCCCTCGTCACCTTTGTACTCCGTTTTGCTCAAGAGGACGACCAGGTCGTTGCCGAGCGTGACCTTGAGCCTGGATTCCTGCATGTTGCCGCTCGCGTCATACGTATAGCTGGTGGTGCTGGCGACCGTAGTGCCGTCGCGTTCATAAGCCGTGCGGCCCGTGATCTTCTCGTCGCCCGCGTAGCCGGTATAGGACATCTCGGTCAAAAGTCTTCTTACCTCCAGGGCGGCATCATAAATGCGGTCCTGCTCTGCGCTTTCTCTTGTGTAACCGTTCGCCGCGTAAGAATAAGTGGTAATGGTATCGATTATACCGCTTCGCCTGTACGCCACCGACTGGTAGAGTACCTCATCGGACTTGACGCCCATATAGACATTGATGCCCCGTTTCACGTCGAACCGATCGAGCGAAATGACATAGTCCAGGTCGTATATTCCCCAGGCGTCCATCTTTGTGACTATGGCGCCGGTGGTATAATCGGCGTCGTAATCGTACTCATCGGTGAGGCCGTCGTCGTTGTAATCGTAGTCGGGCACTTCACCCGGGCTTACCTTATATACGTAGGTCTGCACGCTGTCCACGGTCACCCTGTCGAGCTTGTAATTGGTGATCTTGTCCACCACGCGCGTGTCCATAGGTTTGATGGCGAATACCGCTTCAGCGTACATCTCGTCGTCCTTGTACTCGGTGACGCTTCTCAGCGCCCCGTCCTTGGCTCCCTTGCGGTATTCGGTCTTCCATACGACGTCCTTCCTCACCGTATCAAGCTCTCCGCTGCCCAGCAGAACTTCCTTTTCCTTGAGCGCGAAGTCCGTGTAGACGATATAATCGCCTTTTTCGTTCTTCCGGTAGTCTATAACCCTGTCTTTTACGCTTTCGGCGTTCGGGGCCGTCGTGTAGACCGTTTCATCGTAGATGAACGAAGGATTATCCGTGTCGAACGTTTCTGTCCTCGACATCACCGCCACGCTCTTGGTAACACCGTTCTTCGTCTCGATGCCTTCCTCCCACTCGTACCAGGTCTCTTTGGTGCTAGTGCTGTACTCGGAACTGGCCCTCTCCCTGGCGGTCTTGTCGGTCATGATGTACTCGTAGACCACCTTCTTTATGTCATCATCATACGGGTCGTCCGTGTAATAGGTCCTGGTATTGACCAGGTCGTCCGCTTCCGTATGTTCGAGGACGCTTACCCACTTGCCCCACTTGATGGTCCCGGTGCCGGCGTCGTAATATCTCCTGTTGACGTCGTACACGCCGTCCCAGAAATGATCCGTCCTTATCCGTTCCGCGCCGCCTTTCGCGATCTCCTCGAACCTCGCATCCGTTTCGGTGTACAGCACGCGCCTGTCCTGGTAGAACCCGGTCGTAGGCGTGGGCGTATCCCTTTCGTATTTCGTGAACGTGTTCCTGGAATCATCAGCCTGGGTGGAATCCATAACGCTTGCTTTTCTGGTGTAACCGTCATCCCCTTCCACGTCCTCCTCTCCCCATGTATATGACGTTGTCACGCGCGCGGGGCCTCCCAGGACAATATCTTCTTTCGAGTTGTCCGCCAGTGTGTAATCTATCACTCGTTCCTGGGCGTCGTTCGCGATAAGGTTGTGGTCCTTATAATACGTGAACGTGTTACGCGAATCGTTGAACCCTGTCTCGTTCTGCCTCGTGTACCACATGGCCGAAACGGTATGAGGCCCTTCCTGCGTCTGGTAATTCTCATATTCCGTGTACGTCGTGTAGACGTATATGGTCTTTACCCTTTCCGCCCCGTCTTCGAGGATATCGTCTTCCGTGTTGTCGGTGATCACGTAATCTATGAGCTTGTCCTGCGGGTAAATGCTGTTCGGGTCGTCTACGTAATAGGTCTCGGACGTGTAGATGCCTCTCACGGTGTCATCGTTAGCGGTAACGGTAAGATCGGTACCGCCGTACTGGTCGAACCATGTCTCGGACACGTACGTAAGGATATTACCGAACCTGTTCGTGCCTTCGGTCTTGCTATAGGTGCTTACCCCTTCGTCATAATCCGTATGGCTGGTATATTTTTCCAGCCACATGCCGAACTTGTATTTCGTTCCTTCGCTGTCACTCGTCTCGGAATCGCCCCAGTCGTCCATGTAAGTGACGGTGCTATATTCGCTCCTCAGGTCGTAATATCTCTCGCCTGCCGTCGGGGTTATCATCTTGCCGGTATTCCCTACATTGATCGAATGCGTCGTCTGTCCCCACTCGTCGTAGTAGTTCGTTGTCGTATACCCGCCGGTCTTTTCACCGTATTTATATGAAGTGCCGCCGGTGATGCCCGTTATGGTGATACCGTCTTCGTAGGTATTGACCGTCGTATATATGCCGGTCACGCTGTCGTCTCTTATCGACTCGCCGACCGTCACGGATTTCAGCATGTCACCCCACGCCCCGTAATCCGCTTCCTCTGAAAGCGTGGTGTACCTTCCGCTTACCACCCTGATCCCGTGCGCGTCCCAGACGGTCCAGTCATAGTTCTCCCCTGCCGTCTCGGAACGGATCGTCTGGCTGAACGTGTCATCATAATTAGTGACCGTCGTGTAGACCGAGGTGAGCGTCCCGTCCTTCCGGTAGCCTTCACCCACCGTCTGTGTCTCGAGCAGGATCCCGAAGTCCTCGTCTATCACTTCAGCGGTCGTCGTGTATATGCCGGTAAGTTTCTGGACGGCGCCGTCATATTTATAGTTCTCCCCGACCGTCGTCTGGTCGGCGAGCGTGCCCCATTCGTCGTTCACGTTCACGGTGGTATAGACGCCGCTTATCTGGGTCGAGTCACCCTTGTTATAAGACTCGCCCGATGTCACCGAGCCGAGGATGAATCCCCATTCGTCGATCGTCGTCGTCGTCGTGTACGAACCTTTCATCTTGTCCGGCGCATCCTTCAAGTGGGAAAGCCCGTAAGTAAGCTGTGACTCGAGGATGCCCCAGTCATCGTCGTACTCCTTGTCGGTGGTATACCCGCCGGTCACGTGCCCCTGCTTGTAGTTCACCCCCACGGTCTGGTCCTTCTGTATGACGCCCCAGTCCGCGTCTATCTCGGTAACTACCGTGGTATATACCCCGGTCACCCCGACATTATTATAGGATTCGCCGACGGTTATCTGGTCCTGGAGGATCCCCCAGTCGCCGTCGTTGGTCGCGTCCGTCGTATAACGGCCGGTTATGATGTTCGTGTCGCCCTTGCCGTAACTGGTGCCTACCGTCTGCGTCGCCGTGATGATCCCCCAGACCGGGTCCACCGTCGCGGTCGTCGTGTATTCACTCGTAATAAGGGTGGAATTACCCTTGGCATAACTTACTCCTACTGTCGTCTGGTCCTGGAGGATACCCCAATCGTTGTCGTTGATCGAGTCGGTGGTGTATTTTCCGCTTATATAGTCCCGGTTACCCCTCGAGTAATTGATGCCTACCGTCTGCGTCGCGGTGATTATTCCCCAGGTGCCGTCCACGTCCGCTATGGTGGTATAATCACTGGCTATAAGTGTCGTATTGCCTTTCTGGTAATTCACGCCGACCGTTGTCTGGTCCTGGAGGATCCCCCAGTCATTGTCATTGATCGAAGTCGTCGTATAAACCCCTCTGATAAGGCTCTTATTACCCTTGGCGTAACTTACGCCCACTGTCTCTGTCTCGGTGATAATGCCCCAGGTGCCGTCCACCGTCGCCGTTGTCGTATATTCACTGGCTATAAGCGTTGAATTTCCTTTCTGGTAACCCACGCCGACCGTCGTCTGGTCCTGGAGTATGCCCCAATCGCTGTCATTGACGGAGTCGGTAGTATAATTACCGCTTATGAGTGTAGAATTACCCTTGGCGTAACTGATGCCCACCGTCTGCGTGGCCGTAATAATTCCCCAGGTGCCGTCAACCGCCGCCGTTGTCGTATAGTTGCTGGCGATCAAGGTCGAGTTGCCCTTTTGATAGCTTTCACCTACCGTCGTCTGGCCCTGGAGGATCCCCCAGTCGCTGTCGTTAAGCGAAGTCGTCGTATACTTACCGCTCACCAGGTTTTCCTGGCCCTTCGCGAAACTTACACCGACCGTCTCCGTCCCTGTGATGATGCCCCAGGTGCCGTCGACTGTGGCGGTCGTTGTATACCTTGACCCTATCAGGCTCGTGTTGCCCTTCTGGTAGCTCACGCCCGCCGTCGTCTGGTCCTGTAGGATCCCCCAGTCGCTGTCATTAACGGACGTCGTCGTGTACTTGCCACTTACAAGGTCTTCCTGTCCCTTCGCAAAACTTACACCGACAGTCTCAGTCCCCGTGATGATGCCCCAGGTGCCGTCGACTGTGGCGGTCGTTGTATACCTTGACCCGATCAGGCTCGTGTTGCCCTTCTGGTAACTCTCGCCCGCCGTCGTCTGGTCCTGGAGTATGCCCCAGTCGCTGTCGTTAACAGACGTTGTTGTATACTTACCGCTGACAAGGTTTTCCTGCCCCTTAGCGAAGCTTATGCCGACCGTCTCCGTCCCCGTGATGATGCCCCAGGTGCCGTCGACTGTGGCGGTCGTCGTATACCTTGACCCTATCAGGCTCGTATCACCCTTCTGGTAGCTCACGCCCGCCGTCGTCTGGTCCTGGAGGATGCCCCAGTCGCTGTCATTAACGGACGTTGTCGTGTACTGGCCGCTGACCAGAGTTTCCTGGCCCTTCGCGAAGCTTATGCCGACTGTCTCAGTCCCCGTGATGATGCCCCAGGTGCCGTCCACTGTCGCCGTCGTCGTGTACCTTGATGCGATAAGGGTCGTATTACCCTTCTGGTAGCTTACCCCGACCGTCGTCTGGTCCTGGAGTATCCCCCAGTCGTTGTCGTTAACGGATGTTGTCGTGTACTTACCGCTGACCAGGTTTTCCTGGCCCTTCGCGAAACTTACACCGACCGTCTCCGTCTCCGTGATGATGCCCCAGGTGCCGTCGACTGCCGCGATCGTCGTGTACCTTGACCCTATCAGGCTTGAGTTGCCCTTCTGGTAGCTCTCGCCGACCGTTGTCTGATCCTGCAAGATGCCCCAGTCATTGTCATTAGTGGACGTCGTAGTGTACTTGCCGCTGATAAGGTCGGGATTACCCTTGGCGAAGCTTATGCCCACAGTCTCCGTCTCGGTGATAATGCCCCAGGTGCCGTCCACTGTCGCTGTCGTCGTGTACCTTGACGCGATGAAACTTGAATTACCCTTCTGGTAGCTCACGCCGACCGTCATCTGGTCCTGGAGGATGCCCCAGTCGCTGTCATTAGTGGACGTCGTAGTGTACTTGCCACTTATAAGGTCGGGATTGCCTTTAGCGAAGCTTATGCCCACAGTCTCCGTCGCCGTGATGATGCCCCACGTTCCGTCCACCGTGGCCGTTGTCGTATACTCGCTGGCTATATACGTCGAGTTGCCCTTCTGGTAGCTTACCCCCACCGTCGTCTGGTCCTGGAGTATGCCCCAGTCGTTGTCATTGGTTGACGTTGTCGTGTACTTGCCGCTTATAAGATCGGGGTTACCCTTGGCGAAGCTTATGCCGACGGTCTCTGTCGACTGTATTATCCCCCAGGTATTGTCCACGTCTGCTGTCGTTGTGTATCTGGATGCGATAAGGGTCGAATTGCCCTTCTGGTAGCTTTCGCCTACCGTCGTCTGGTCCTGGAGTATGCCCCAGTCATTGTCATTAGTGGACATTGTAGTGTACTTGCCGCTTATAAGATCGGGATTACCTTTCGCGAAGCTTATGCCGACTGTCTCCGTCTGGGTGATTATTCCCCAGGTGCCGTCCACCGTTGCCGTTGTCGTGTATTCGCTGGCTATATACGTCGAGTTGCCCTTCTGGTAGCTCACGCCTACCGTCGTCTGGTCCTGGAGTATCCCCCAGTCGTTGTCATTAGTGGACATTGTAGTGTACTTGCCGCTTATAAGATCGGGATTACCTTTCGCGAAGCTTATGCCGACCGTCTCCGTTTCCGTGATGATCCCCCAGGTGCCGTCAACTGTCGCGGTTGTCGTGTATCTCGACGCGATGAGACTCGAGTTGCCCTTCTGGTAGCTTACGCCTACCGTCGTCTGGTCCTGGAGTATCCCCCAGTCGTTGTCATTAGTGGACGTTGTCGTATACTTGCCGCTTATAAGATCCGGGTTACCCTTGGCGAAGCTTACGCCGACTGTCTCCGTCTGGGTGATTATTCCCCAGGTGCCGTCAACGTTGGCGGTCGTCGTGTATCTCGACGCGATGAGACTTGAGTTGCCCTTCTGGTAGCTTACCCCCACCGTCGTCTGGTCCTGGAGTATGCCCCAGTCGTTGTCATTGGTTGACGTTGTCGTATACTTGCCGCTTATAAGATCCGGGTTACCCTTGGCGAAGCTTATGCCGACGGTCTCCGTCTCCGTGATGATTCCCCATGTCCCATCGACTGTCGCTGTCGTCGTATACTTGCTGGCTATATATGTAGAGTTACCCTTCTGGTAGCTCACGCCTACCGTTATCTGGTCCTGGAGTATGCCCCAGTCGTTATCGTTCGTGGACGTTGTCGTATATTTACCGCTGATAAGATCGGGATTACCCTTCGCGAAGCTTATGCCGACCGTCTCCGTCTCCGTGATAATTCCCCAGGTGCCATCAACTGTCGCGGTTGTCGTGTATCTTGACGCGATGAGACTTGAGTTGCCCTTCTGGTAGCTTTCGCCCACTGTTATCTGGTCCTGTAGTATGCCCCAGTCGCTGTCATTAGTGGACGTTGTAGTGTACTTGCCGCTGATAAGGTCGGGATTACCCTTCGCGAAGCTGATGCCGACCGTCTCTGTCTCTGTAATGATGCCCCAGGTGCCGTCTACCGTTGTCGTTGTCGTATATTCACTGGCTATATACGTCGAGTTGCCCTTCTGGTAGCTTACCCCTATCGTCGTCTGGTCCTGGAGTATACCCCAGTCGTTGTCATTAGTGGACGTTGTCGTGTACTTGCCGCTGATAAGATCGGGATTGCCCTTCGCGAAACTTATGCCTACCGTCTCTGTCTGGGTGATTATTCCCCATGTACCATCCACTGTTGCCGTTGTTGTATACTCGCTGGCTATATACGTCGAGTTACCCTTCTGGTAGCTTACGCCTACCGTCGTCTGGTCCTGGAGTATGCTCCAATCATTATCATTGACAGACGTTGTCGTGTACTTGCCACTGATAAGATCGGGATTGCCCTTGGCGAAGCTGACACCTACAGTCTCTGTCGCCGTGATTATTCCCCAGGTGCCGTCAACATCGGCTGTCGTCGTGTATCTTGACGCGATGAGACTCGAGTTGCCCTTCTGGTAGCTTACGCCTACCGTCATCTGGTCCTGGAGTATGCCCCAGTCATTGTCATTAGTGGACGTTGTAGTGTACTTGCCGCTGATAAGGTCGGGATTACCCTTCGCGAAACTTATGCCTACCGTCTCTGTCGCCGTGATTATTCCCCAGGTGCCGTCTACCGTGGCTGTTGTCGTGTACCTCGATCCTATCTTGGTAGAATCGCCCTTCTGGTAGCTCACCCCTACCGTCGTCTGGTCCTGGAGTATGCCCCAGTCATTGTCATTAGCGGACGTTGTAGTGTACTTGCCGCTGATAAGGTCGGGATTACCTTTCGCGAAACTTATGCCTACCGTCTCTGTCGCCGTGATTATTCCCCAGGTGCCGTCAACTGTCGCGGTCGTGGTATACCTTGACCCTATCAGGCTCGTGTTGCCCTTCTGGTAGCTGACGCCGACCGTCGTCTGGTTTTGCAATATACCCCAGTCGTTATCATTAGTGGACGTTGTCGTGTACTGGCCGCTTACAAGATCCTCCTGGCCCTTCGCGAAGCTTACCCCCACCGTCTCCGTCTCAGTGATGATCCCCCAGGTGCTGTCGACCGTAGCTGTTGTCGTGTACCTGGATCCTATCTTGGTAGAATCGCCCTTCTGGTAGCTTACCCCTACCGTCGTCTGGTCCTGCAATATCCCCCAATCGCTGTCATTGGTGGATGTTGTCGTGTACTGGCCGCTTACAAGATCCTCCTGGCCCTTCGCGAAGCTTACCCCCACCGTCTCCGTCTCAGTGATGATCCCCCAGGTGCCGTCGACTGTGGCTGTCGTCGTATACCTGGATCCTATCTTGGTAGAATCGCCCTTCTGATAGCTGACGCCGACCGTCGTCTGGTTTTGCAATATACCCCAGTCGTTATCGTTAGTGGACGTTGTCGTGTACTTGCCGCTTACAAGATCCTCCTGGCCCTTCGCGAAGCTTACCCCCACCGTCTCCGTCTCCGTGATGATACCCCAGGTGCCATCGACCGTAGCTGTTGTCGTGTACCTGGATCCTATCTTGGTAGAATCGCCCTTCTGATAGCTGACGCCGACCGTCGTCTGGTTTTGCAATATACCCCAGTCGTTATCGTTCGTGGACGTTGTCGTGTACCCGCCGCTTATAAGGTCGGGGTTGCCTTTCGCAAAGCTTATGCCGACAGTCTCCGTCTCCGTGATGATGCCCCAGGTGCCGTCGACCGTGGCTGTCGTCGTGTACCTTGACGCGATAAGGGACGGATCGCCCTTCTGGTAATTTACACCTGCCGTCGTCTGGTCCTGGAGTATGCCCCAATCGCTGTCATTAGTGGACGTTGTAGTGTACTTACCACTTATAAGATCGGGGTTGCCTTTTGCGAAGCTTATGCCGACAGTCTCCGTCTCCGTGATGATGCCCCAGGTGCCGTCGACCGTGGCTGTTGTCGTGTACCTGGATCCTATCTTGGTAGGATCGCCCTTCTGGTAGCTCACCCCTATCGTCGTCTGGTCCTGGAGTATGCCCCAGTCATTGTCATTAGTGGACGTTGTAGTGTACTTGCCGCTGATAAGATCGGGGTTGCCTTTCGCGAAGCTTATACCGACAGTCTCCGTCTCCGTGATGATGCCCCAGGTGCCGTCCACCGCGGCTGTTGTCGTGTACCTGGATCCTATCTTGGTAGAATCGCCT